>ERZ1066125.9-NODE-9-length-229594-cov-40.139205_pt1 | contig 229594 bp, 196 predicted proteins | sample MGYA00382772_ERZ1066125 | MGnify/ENA primary metagenome ERZ1066125 (study PRJEB33369, sample SAMEA5778355) | biofilm metagenome | biome: Industrial cooling water; feature: Water cooling tower basin; material: Biofilm | place: United Arab Emirates | collected... | reverse complement strand
CCCGCCTGATCGCGGCACTCCGCCGCAACCATGTGCGGCGTCGGACGGATACGAAGATCAGCGCATTAATCGCCGATAAGATCGCGCTTGAGGAGCGCCGAAAGCGGCTCGGCGATTTGTCCTGGTACATGCGCTGTCTCGACGAGCACATCGCGCGCAAAGCGAATGCGGAAGATGATGTGACCGGGCGATTCTGGGAGGGCCGATTCAAGTGCCAACTGCTCGACGACGAAGCAGCTCTTGCTGCGGCGATGGCATACGTTGATCTCAATCCGGTGCGTGCCGGCATCGCGGGCAACATCGACAGCAGCGATCACACCAGCGTCCAGCAGCGCGCCGAGGACTTACGCAACGATCCAGGCAAGGCCGATACGCCGCTGATGCCGATTGCTGGCGTTCGCTTGGGGATTGCCGTTTTCACCAGCGAGACCTTTTCGCGACTGGCGATGAGCAATCGCCAGTACATCGAGTTGGTGGACTTCACCGGCCGCCAAATCAAGAAAGGCAAACGCGGCAAGATCGATGAGCGCGAGCCCACGGCGCTGCGCAAGCTTGGCCTCGAAGCCGATCAATGGACCGGGCACGTCAAGGGCATCGGCTCCGGTTATTGGCGCATCGTCGCCGGCGTGGATGCGCTGGAGGCCAAGGCCGCCGAGTGGAAGCGGCAGTGGCTCAAAGGCATCGGCTATGCCCGGAGCCTTGTGACCCGGTGAGTGCGATCACACGGGATTCTTGGCGCCGCGGGCGTCTGGGCGTGTTGGCTGCGCGCTGAAATCATTCTCCAGAAACGTCGCATTCTTGCCGCAAGGACCGCTAGTCGGCGCTTGACTCACGATTCGGTCGATTCGGTGGCTGTCCGCATCTCGCGTTCCTCTCCATACTATTATCGCCCAGGCCCGTTACCCGTGGCGCGATCCGATATTCGCTTGCTTGCAGTTTCGACATGCAATTGTAATTGAGGAAAGCGGGCCACAACAGACCTCAACTTAGGTATATCCCGAGGCTCGCCGATCTGCCCCAAATTCAAAATCGCGGACTTGATTTTCTCAATATCTTTTGAAGCATTTAGCCGAATTCTGCTGTTCATAACATGCAAGCGACCTAAAATCTTCTGCAGCTTGGCATCCCTACCATCGCGGACAAGTTCGCCGTCAAGAAATCCCGGTGTTATCAGCAAGAGAAAATCCAACAGTTCCACGAAATCCTCGCCAAGCCCCTCCGAAACCTCCGCGATAGCGAGCCTCATCTGTTCAGCTTCCTTTACAAGCGTTTCAATCTTCGCCAGCTCATCCTTTGCGCGACGGCGTTCCTGCTCAAGCGAGAGAATCTGCGACACTACAAGTACGCATGAACTCAATCCAACTATGCTAAGGAGAACGCCTGCATAGGCGAAGAAATCCGAGACCCGCACAGGGCCTACTAATGCACTGACGGTAATCGCAATAGATACGTAAAGCAGGCCAGCGAAGTAGATGGACGAGAATATTCGGCTACGCTTTGAGGTACTCATTCTTTGACCCTCAAAAGCTTTCCGTTAATCTTTGATAGAATTTCCTTTGTAGAGAGTGTGTCCTTCCGCCATACATCGATCCCATTGCGGATCGCATAATCGGTAACCTCTTTACTTGTATTGACCGTAAGGAAGACAATCGGAACATCCTTTAGTGATCTAAAGTCCTCGTCGGTACGAAAAATCCTCGCAAGCTCGATCCCTGAAGCATAACCCGCTTCCGCGCGGAAAAAGTCCAAAAAATTGCCAGTTGGCATCATTACATCTAACAAGATTAAATCCCACACTACGCCGGGATTCCTCAGGAGCGTATCCTGCAGATCGTCGACATTTCGAACCAAGCAAGTACGGATACCGCTCTCTTCCATGCTCAGTTCCAAATACGCGAGTGAAGAGTGATCATCATCTATCCATAAGATCATCGAGTCAACCTCAGATTGGTTTTGTGGCAAGTGAGCGCGGAATATCCAGAACAAATCTAGTAGGGTCCTTTCTACTATCCAAAATCAACCTCCCCGAAAAGTCCTTTGCGATGTTTCTTGCAACATACAAGCCTAGACCAAGTCCGCGAACGCTGATTTTCCGTATGCTCGATCCGCGATAACCGCGCTTGAACACATCAATACAATCCCTTTCCTCGATCCCCACTCCGCGATCTTCGACCGTGACAGTAATGTAATCGCTTGTACTTCGGACCCTGACAGTCACAGCAAATTCACTCTTGTTCCTTGGATCTGCGTACTTTATAGCATTGGAGAGAAGGTTAACTAAAATTTCTATCAGGCTCCCACGTCTCATTCTCATGACCCAGTTCTCTCCAGTGATTGCTATGTTATCAAACAAGAGGCCCGAATCTCTCGCAATTGGAATCACAACCGTCTTCGCGCTATGAATGGCGTCCAAAATATCAAATTCAGATTCATCCAGCATCGGAATCCCCTGCGGCAACTGCCACGCGCGGTATAGAGTATGGACAATAGAGATCTGAAACCAAACCTGTTCAGATATTTTCTGAAGGACAGAATAAACACGAGAGCGGTCAAAAGTATCGGATCTCCTAGTCAAAAGGTGCTCCACCCCTCCGCGTATACCAATAGCGGGATGAAGCACCTCGTGTGCGAGATCTGCCAAAAAACCATTCTTTTGCTCTTCGTTAATTTTCCTGTCAATAAAGAGAGATAGGAAAGTAGCGAGATAATCGGCACGCAAGACATCGCTCGAAGAATAATAGTCGCATGTGCCGCCTTCAGTCGTAAACCTATTTATAAAGCGCAAAACGCCGATCACGTCCTCCTTAGCGCCTTGGCGTCTGATGGAGATGTACATAGATGTTCTGACGGGTCGATACTCCGCAGGAAGCCCCCGTAACGCCTGTTTCTTTCGGTGCAGAGTCTCTTCGTCGTCCACAAGGTTCGGAAGCAAAAAACTGCGACCTGTTCGAATGCACTCGCCCACCAACCCACTCGATATCTCTCGCTGTTGCCCAGCATATTGTCCCCCGTAGGTCTCCAAATGTGTGCCATGGCGATTGAAGAGAAAAAGTTCGCACGACTGGGCCCTAAAGGCAGGCTTTAGGACGTCGTCCACAACTATCCGAAGCGCTGAATTGATGTCCACGGCCCTTTCAAAGGAGTCGAGGATCGCTCGACTAACAGCTTCACGCACGAGGCTCTCTTGCTTGTCGAGTTCTTTGCCAATGAACATTGAGAGCGTGGTCGCGTCATCGGGCGTTAATGAGCGACGTCGCCGAGTATAGATGTTTAGAAGAGCGGAAGGTGCATTAATTCCATCGCTGTTGTAAATCGGAATTACTATCTGCTGCCTTAAACTTAGCTGCCTGACGGTGTCAATAGATCGATGTACTCGGTCCCATGGCGGAATGGAGCAGTCCGCGATATTCATCAGAGGCCGTTTCTCACTGCGAAAGAAATCCAGACTCAACTGAGAGGCACTTCCTTCGATCGCATGAACATAATCCGCCTCTTTGAGTGAAGTGGCAGGTAAATCGATGTCTAAGGACCGCGCCAACATTGAAACAGTACCTGCGTTGTGATTTACGGCCCAAAGGGAACAGACCCTCGCGTCTAGGCCCTGGCGAACCGCCCGAACCACCAAGTTGTTCTGATTGAAGGCATCCGTGCTCTGAGCCGCCAGAATCGTTCTGTAGATAGAGAGAAAGGCCCTAGACATGAAAATTCCTATGGAGCTCCAGTAGTGTATAGCTTTGGTTTGAAAGCCCGGTGCGGACCCGTGCCCGAGAACCTTTTTTCGAAAGTCCTTGCCACTGATTGGTAAAAGTGAAAGTGCTTATCCCGACATTTTTCCCCGGTTTTCATGCCTTCAGGACCAGTTCCAGTCGAGTCCAGCTCTAATCCGTTGGGAGAATTTCCCTACTTACGTATCGACGTAGTTGCGAGTTAATAAGGGATATCAGGCAAATGGTGGTGCACGAAGCTGATCCTTCCCCTGGACGATCACGCTGCACCACCGACGCGCCCGTGTGATCGCGTTATAGAGAAGCCGTCGTCTATGCTCTGGGTCGCCACCGACTCTGTAAGGCCAAAGCACGACGACGCCATCAAATTCCCTGTTCTTTGCCTGCTGTACTGTCATCGCTGTGAACAACCCGCTGCTCCGCGCGCCCAGCCGTTGGCGACTCATTCGAACTTGGCGCTCCAACATGTTCGTGACATCGTCCCGCATGAAGCTAGCGAGTCCAGCTGCACTCGCCTGACGTTGCACCCAATTCATTGTCGCCCGAATCGCGTCGGATGCCGGGAGACTCTGCAGCGCTTTGATGGTCTCTGCAGGTGTCGCAGTCTCCCCGAGCTGAAATTCCACCAATAAGGACTGGACCTCAGCGTCCCACGACTGTTCCCAGCGGATTGTGTAAGGGCCGTTCTGATACCTTCCGCATGGTTGTTCACCAACCAGAGCGACCGCGGCCTCTGCATAGCCGCCAATCGATGGCGTGATCACAGCTACGTCACCACCCTTGCGCCACGCAATCGCGTTGGCCAAGAAAGTTGCGGTAAGCGCCGTCTTTGGCGCTACAAAGATCTTGAAGCTCTTGCCGGATGCCGGTGCAGCACCCGCGCGAATCGCTGACGCCGCGTTCAGCAAGTCAGCAACGCTGGTACGGTGAACATGGGTAAGAACTACCGGGCTGCAGACGGCACGCATCCAGGCGACGCAGGGGTTTTGACGAAGACCCTGATCCAGACACTGGAACTCATCGGCCGCAACGAATAGGGCAGCCTTTTCCGCAAGCGCAGTGATCATTCTTAAGCGCTCTGGCTTTAAGTCCTGGGCTTCGTCGACAAGTACAACAGGAAAACTCGTTGCAACCCACCCGGCAACCTCTGGGCGTTCAAGCAATAGGCCTGCGGCATTGCACTGAGCCTCATAGTCATCGGCTTGCATCGAGGGCACTCCGAGTGCTCTCGCGAGGCCGCGCCAACGGCGAACAAGGTGCTGTGCAAAGCTGTCGACTGTCAAGCATTCGATCCGCCCTGCTAGGCCTCCGATTGTTCGCAGCTTTTCGTTGAGGCGCCGCCGTGCGCCATGCATGAACGTGAGCGCCAGAACGCGCTGACCTTCTTGCAGTGGAGTCGTAGCGAGCGTTTCGCCCACGGTCGACATAAGCCGCACCGTCTTACCGCATCCTGCTGCACCCTCGACAGCAAATACGCTCATACGCTCATGGCTGGAAGATTCGGACACTCGGGGCACCAAGCGCGGCGATGAATCGCGCCGTTGATTCGCCTAGAACAGCGTTGCTTATGGCGTCTAGTAACTCACGTGCGCGCTGGCAGCACGCAGGGCTGTTTCCGATAACATCCGCAACCGACTCATAAGCAACCTGATTCTGCTTTAGCCCACCCGCACCTCGTGCCTCTGACTTGAGGCGGAAAACAAGGTCTGCGACCGACGATAGGGGAGGGCCAAGTACGCCAATCAACATCGCGATGACCTGGGGTTCATCTGCCATAAGGATCCATCCAATCGCATCCTCCACCGTCCACCCATCAGGCCACCTAATAATCACTTTGGGTGGACATGCAGATTTTGTGAGTGAGGCTGCGTAGGCTTGTCCGGCCGCATCGCCATCGACCAACGCAGTTATTCGCGGGTGTAGGCGTATCAGTGTAGCTATTGTTAATTCAACCGCAGCGTCGTGTGTTGCAATTATTCCGACGTAAGCCCCAAAGCCGCCGCCCTCTGATTGCGCCCATCCCTCACTCAGGTCGACAATTCGTGCGAGGAGCTTTAGCCAGTCGTGGTCAATTTTCCCTTCTGGCACAAGCACAACGTCGTGCATTAGCGCACTGATTGTGTCGACGCGGTTCAGCTGAAACATCTTGCGGATGCCGTTCGGCGTGGACTGCGACAATGCGTCTGGCAGTAGAGGCACCGAAGACAACACGCCGTTCTCATTGCGGAGCACAACAACGGCCTCCGGATCAGACAGCGCCGCAACCATTGGTGAGTGCGTGGACACGAAGGTTTGGGTAGAAAGGGCTTGGATGCGATGAACTAGACGGCGCTGCAGGGGCGGCGGCACATGCAATTCCGGCTCCTCGAGCGCCATCCAGAAACCCTCGTTTGCCATGGCACGTTGTCGCCCGAACTGAAGCAGTAGCAAGAGATGCTGTAGCGAGATCAGCCCCGTCCCATGACGACGAGCTGGCAACCCCATAGGGTCGCCACTATGAGCGTAATGCGGCACGACAGCCTGAAGCAGGCCATCGCTATCGGTTGTTGTCACCCGTAGCTGCAATTTGGGGGCCGAACGGAAAAACCCAGAGAGTTCCGCTTCAATTTGCGCCACTATCGGCGCCAAGTGCGGGTCTGCCTCCAGTGGCTGTTCTGGGTTACGAAGGCGGTCACGCTCACCCAGGACGGATTCAGCGGGTTGTCCACCGGCTGACGAAACAAGTCGGCGGAAGATCTCTGACCCAAACGACACCACACGATCCCACGCTCGACTAGCGGGAACAAGGAAGAAGCCAACATCGCGAATCAAGCGCCCTGGCACACTGGTAAGTGCCTCCTCAAGGAAGACGTCCCCCATCAGATCATCGTCATGAAAATAACGCGCGGTCTCGACCTCGAGTTCAGGACGATCAAACCGTGCAGAAAACCCTAATTGGCACGCAAGCGGCCAATCTGGATTGTCACGGGTTGCTGACACAACGCCTCTTGCTGCATCCCACCATTTCGGGATACCGCGGTCATCTCGGAACCAGTCGGAATTTTTGTTGGGATCGTCACCTTCGAAACCTATGATGGTTGCGATTAGACGAATCCTGTCAGTTGGTTGTGGGTTGCCCCCGAAAAAATCATGCTCAGTTAGTGTTCTAACCATGCGATCACGACCGAAAAGTAAGGCTAATGCCTCGATGATGGTCGTCTTACCGCAGTTGTTCGGCCCAACGAGCACAGTGTGCGGGCCGAACCGTACGTGCCCTGTCTTGATACCGCGGAAATTCTCGACTCGCAGGTCGGCGATTTGCATTTGTGGTCTCGTTAGCATGCGTCTACAGGTATAACCCTCACCGCAGTCATTCCTTCCCCGACCCATTCTGATAATCCGGATCGCGCGCGGCTTCTCCTTTCGGACTTACAGCAACCGCCAAGTTCTGATCCATCGGAAATCCAGGCCCATGAACAACAGGCGTGCGGTCTCCAAACGCAGCCGCAATCGCGACGCGTTCGGCTTCGGGCAGGAAGCCGTGCGGCTGCAGGCGGTTGACTTTGGGGTGGCCGTTGATGGACAGGAAGCTGGTGGTCAGCTGGCCTTGGGCGCTGGCGATGAGTTCCTGGTCAATCTGCGCCTGATCCTGGCGGGTGATTTCTGCGGCGTGCGGCTGCTCCGCGATGCGCACGCGCGCGGTGCCGTCTGCTTTCCACCAGAACTCGCCGGCCAGCGGCAGGTCAACGCTGTCAATCCGCGCGCCTTGTTCGTTGCTGCGGCGGGAGGCGCAGAGCACTTTTCGATTGGCGTCGAGCGCTTGGATCTCGACGAAAGTGCGGGTCGGGGTCATAGGCCGGGCCCGGTGCGCGAATGCCCCATGAATCGCCACTCAACCATGACCGCGACCCCCCCGCCGCGTACTAGCCTGCTGGCAGGGATACACCAAATTCGCCATCGTGTACGCTTCGGAAATCTCGCAAATTCTCACCGGGCGCATCCCGGATACGCTCAATCGGCTTGCGCGGAAATGCGTATCGCGCCGTGGTCAGGATTTGCGAGATCTAGCCGCTGCGGCGACGGCTGTTCAGGACTCGCGTTCGGCTTCCAGCGCTTTGACCAGCACGGCGGCCTGCGTTCGGCTGTAGCACTCGAGCTTCTTGAGGATGGCGGTGATGTGCACCTTGACGGTGTTGCCCGCTAAGCCGAGGCGATCGGCGATTTGTTTGTTGAGCAGGCCATCGGCCATGCATAGCAGCACGCGAAATTGCTGTGGCGTGAGTTGCGCCAGTTTGCTGGCGAGCTTGTCGTCTTCGTCGGATCGGGCGGCGGTGAGGGGTGGGAACCAGATGCCGCCGTCGAGCACGGTGGCGACGGCGGTGCAGAGCGTGTCGGGCGGTGCGGACTTCGGGATGAAGCCGGCAGCGCCGAATTGCTGCGCGCGGCGCACGACGCGCGGATGTTCGTTCGAGGTGATCACGATCACCGGCACTTCCGGGCGTTCTCCGCGCACATGCAACAGCGCCGAAAAGCCATGCGCGCCTGGCATGGACAGATCGAGAAGCACCAGATCGACATCGGCATGCGCCGCCAACGCCGCACCCAGCGTTGCCACGCTCGCGGCCTCGATGAACTCGGCCTGCGGCAATGCCACGGAGAGCGCATGCAGCACCGCGGCGCGCAGCAGCGGGTGGTCGTCGGCGATGATCAGGCGGGGTGCGTGCATCGGGTGGCGGGCGGCGCGGGTGGTCGTCGAGCGCTAAGTCTAAGCGTCAACGTGTCGCAGCATCCGGCGCCAGCAACGTCAGGATTTCGGTGCGCACCGTTGCATCGTGCCCGACGAGCAGATGTCCGCCGCTGGCGAAGCCCAGAAAATGGGCGCCGGGAATGCGGCTGGCGGTGTATTCGGCTGCGGCGAACGTGCCGAATCCATCGTCGCGGGCGCTGACGACGAGCGTGGGTGCGGAGATCGTATCGAGCGGATACGGGCCGAGGCGCTTGCCCAGGCGCGTGTCATCGCGCAGGCCCGCGGCACGCGCGGACACCGGTAAGATGCGATCGGCCAGGTCCGCGACGCGCTGGCGCTCGGCAGCGCTCGCGCCGGGCAGCAGTTCCGGCGGCGTGGCCAACACGTGGCGAATCAGCGGACCTTTGGCGATGCGCAACGCCGACCAGAACAAAAAGTCCGAGCCCAGCAGCCGCAACAACCAGGCGTCTTTGTCGTCGGATATCGGCGGCGCCGAATCAGCTACCGAACCTGGCTTGTAGGCGATGGGCACGATCAGTATCAACGCGCTAATGCGCTGCGGATGGCGGATGGCGGCCTGCAGTGCCGATGGCGCGCCGGCGGAAACGCCCATGACGGCGGCTTTCTCGATGCCGAGCGCATCGAGCAGGCAGATGTGCGCATCGGCTTGCGCTTCGGGCGACGCATCGGCAGGGCGCGGCGTGCGCAAATAACCAAAGCGCGACATCGCGATGACGCGCACGTGTTGCGTCAGCGGGCGCGCCCAGGCCATGCCCTGATCGTGCCCGCCGCCGCTGCCGTGGATCATCAACAGCGGCGCGCCCTCGCCGGCCTGCTGCACCTCGATCGGGCCACAGCGCGTGTCGATCATCTCGCTGCCGTGCGCGGCGCGTGCGGCAGCGACAGCGAGATCGCGTTCGAAGCGCCAGCCGATGGCGGCGCCGATCAGCAGTGCGGCGATGGCAATCGCAAGGATTACGGTCTTGCGCTTCACGGCCTTGGTCGATGATGGAACCTAAGGTCATCTTCTCATGGCTGGGCGATCCTGGCCCGTCGCCGGTTGCGGTTTTGCGCTATCGCCCCTGGCGCGCGAACGCGCGATGCGCCTGCCATGCCGCGTGCTGCACGGCGAGGGCGTGATCGGGGTCGATGGTGGCGATCACGCTGCCTTCGTGAACCAGCCGCGACGGCAGGTTGACGGGCGATTGCTGATAGAGCGCGCAGAAGATGCTCATCGCTGCGGCATAGGCGCCGAGCGCCGAGGGGTGGAAGTCGTCGTTGTCGTACAGCGGCAAGGCCGGATCGACGCTCCACGCGGCGCGCCAGGCCTCGCCGGCCGGGATGAACATGCCGTCCACGGCCAGTGCGGCGTTGGAATAGGATTGGCGCACGTCGTCGAAAAACTCGAGGCGCGTGGCATCGGGCCACACCATGTACAGCGCCGGGCGCGCGCCGCCAGCGCGGATCAACGGCGCGAAGCGCTCCGTCCAGGTGCGCAGGTACACCTGGTTCGCGGGCAGCGACGATGGCCCCTGCTGCAGAATCACCACGTCGTGGCGACCCGAACTCAGCTCGCTGTTCGCGGTGCGTTGGCGAAAATGATCCTCCAGGCTGGCGCCGGGCAGCGTGACCGATGTGGTGGCCAGCGATTTGCCCGCGGCGGCCGCGATCGCCTGCAGCATGTCTGGCATGTCGTACGCATACGTCAGGCTATTGCCGATGAGCAGCACGCTCGACTCCGCCGGCAAGCCGTTCGCCTCGACGTTGTTGAGATCGACATGGACCTGCAATCGACCGTCCTCGACCAGGAACGCCACGCGCACCAGATCGCCGGAGGCGTCCTGCACGTCGTTGAAGGGATCGAACAGCGCCTGCGCGGTGGCGCTCAATGGGTCCGGCTGCAGCGGCAGCACCAGCAGCAACAATGCGGAGGCGAACAGGCGCTTGCGGGCAACGATCATCACCGCGAATGCGAGCACGAAAGCGGCCCACGGCAACAGCGCCGGCACCGATGCGGGAGGCGCGGCGCCGAGGATCGTGCCCAGCGGCGCAGCGTCGATACGATCCAGCGTTGCGCCGTCCGCGCTCGATGACGAGACCTCCACACGGGCCACGCCGTTGGTGGGCAGGCCAAACACCAGGCGATCGCTGCCGTCGATGCCGCCGTCTGCGATCAGCTGCAGTGTGGCGCCGCTCAGGGCCACCCAGCGCTGATCCTGGCACGCTTCGAAGCGCAAATCCTGTCCGCGCGCTGTCAATTGCAGCTCGTGCGCCCCGCATCCGGTGCTGGCATCGATATCGGTATCGAGGTGCAGCGCCACCGTGGACTGGGCCGACACGGCCGAACAGGCAAGACCGCAAAAGAGGATAAGCCAGCGCATAGGAGCCTCCATGGACGATGACCCAGGCTCGCTCGCGGGCCGCGTATTGGCGCGGCAGAAAACCGCCGGTTTTCCTCCATTTGTTGTGATGCGCCTGCGGAATCCGGCGTCCGCGTAGGAAAACGATGCCTGAATCGCGTGAAAACGAGCAGCGGCCAACACGCGGTCGGCGACGCCGATTTCACAACCGGAAAGGCAACTTTACGCCGTCGACGCCGGGCCCCTCTGGCAGCGCGCAATGCGCTGCGATGTCGGAGTCGAAGTTGGAGGGGCCAATCGCTGATCGCACTCGCTTTGCGCTGCCTCCGCGTAACTCAAACTCGAAATTGAACGAAAGGGGAGCGTCATGGCTTTTTTGGATGTGCTTTGGCTGGGCATGCCGGTGTGGGTGTGGCTGGTGTTTATCGGCGCGGTGCTGGCGATTCTGACTTTCGATCTTGGCGTTCTGCACCGCGAGGCGCACGAGATCGGCGTTAAAGAAAGTTTGTGGATGAGCGCGCTGTACATCGGCCTCGGGCTTTTATGGGCTGTGGCGGTGTACTACATCTACGCCCATTACTCGGACGCCGGTTCGCTCGATCCGCAGATCGCATCGCTGGCCACGGCGCACGAACGCGCCTCGGAAGCGGTCAAGCTGTATCTCACCGGCTATCTGGTCGAGAAAACCCTGGCGATGGACAACGTGTTCATCATCTCGATGATCTTCGCGTACTTCGCGGTGCCGCGCATTTACCAGCACCGTGTGCTGTTCTGGGGCATCCTGGGCGTGATCGTGCTGCGCGCCATCATGATCGGCCTCGGCGCTGCGCTGGTTCTTGAGTTTGTCTGGATCATGTACGTGTTTGCGGTGATCTTGATTCTCACCGGCGTCAAAATGCTGTTCATGATGGACAGCCAGCCGGACATCGCCAACAACCCGATCCTGAAGTTCCTGCGCAAGCGCATGCGCGTCACCGATGAAATCCACGGCGACAAGTTCTTCGTGAAGCTTCCCGATAGCAAGCAAGGCGGCAAGATTGTGGCCTTCGCCACGCCGCTGTTCTTGTGCCTGGTTCTGGTGGAGATCGCCGATCTGGTGTTCGCGATCGATTCGGTGCCGGCGATTTTTGCGATCACGCCGGACCCGTTCATCGTCTACACCTCGAACATCTTCGCCATCCTGGGCCTGCGCGCGCTGTACTTTGCGCTCGCCGCGATGGTGCATCGCTTCCACTATTTGAAGTACGCTCTGGCCATCGTGCTGATCTTCATCGGCCTCAAGATCTTCCTGGGCGACTTTGTGTGGGGCGGCAAGATGCCAGCCGAGTTCAGCCTCATCGTCACCGCGTCTCTGCTCGCTGGCGGCGTGCTGTTCTCGCTGTGGAAGACGCGCGATACGGCGCCCCCGGCGGCCAGCGCATAGCCTCAGGCATCTGCGGGTGTAATCCAGACCGGCCGCGCCTTGGCGCGGCCGGTAGCCGGCTGGCGGTCCGCAACTTCATCGGCGTACCCTGAACAGGCCTGCATTTCGCCCGTAATTTGGCTTGTTCGCGTGTTCAGGTGCTTGTTATGTTGCACGGCTCTTGGCGCCGGGCGAAGGTTGCTCCCAACAGGGGCGAGCGATTTCGCCTATCCGCGCTTTCCGATCTTCCGATGTTGCGGGCGCGAGCAGTGCCGGCCGCATCGCTTGCCGAGTGCCTCTCATGCTTGGATTCAAATCGCTACGCGGGCTGTTTTCGACGGATCTGTCGATCGATCTGGGAACCGCCAATACGCTGGTTTATGTGCGCGGTCAGGGCATCGTCCTGAATGAACCGTCGGTGGTATCGATCCGTCAGGACCGTGGTCCGGGCGGACCGCGCTCGGTGGCTGCGGTGGGCGCTGAGGCCAAGCGCATGCTCGGCCGTACGCCCGGCAACATCGTCACGGTGCGGCCGCTGAAGGACGGCGTGATCGCCGACTTCACCATGACCGAGGCGATGCTGCAGCACTTCATCAAGAAGGTGCATCCGAATCGTCTGTTCCGTCCCAGCCCGCGGGTGCTGATTTGCGTGCCGTGCGGCTCGACGCAAGTGGAGCGCCGCGCAATTCGCGACTCGGCCGAGGCCGCTGGGGCGCGCGATGTGTTTTTGATCGAGGAACCGATGGCGGCGGCGATCGGCGCCGGCATCCCGATCCACGAGGCGCGCGGCGCGATGGTCATCGACATCGGCGGCGGCACCTCCGAGGTGGCGGTGATTTCCTTGAACGGCATCGTTTACTCGAACTCGGTGCGCATCGGTGGCGACCGCTTCGATGAGGCGATCATCAACTACGTGCGCCGCAATCACGGCACGCTGATCGGCGAGGCCACTGCCGAGCGCATCAAGATCGAGGTCGGTTGCGCATATCCATCGAGCGAGGTACGCGAGCTGGAAGTCTCCGGGCGAAATCTGGCCGAGGGCGTGCCGCGCAATATCACCATCAACTCCAACGAAATGCTGGAAGCGCTGCACGAGCCGCTCTCGGGCATTTGCAGCGCGGTGAAGATTGCGCTGGAGCAAACGCCGCCAGAATTGTGCTCGGACGTCGCCGAGCGCGGCATCGTACTGACTGGCGGCGGCGCGCTGCTGCGCGACATCGACAAACTGATCAGCGAGGTCACTGGCCTGCACGTGCATATTGCCGACGACCCGCTCACCTGCGTCGCCCGCGGCGGCGGCCGGGCACTGGAATTGATCGACGAGCACGGGCCGGATTTGTTTGCGAATGATTGAGGGCAAATCGCTGGAACGTTGATCGAGGTGGCAGGCTCCGTGGTTTTTAAAGAACGAGGGCACGAGGGCAAGAGGGCACGAGCGCACGTGTACTTCGATACGTCTGGCCTGAAATGGCATCGGTGTAGTTCCACGCGCCTGGAAACACAGACAGCATCCGGCGCACACGTGCTCTCGTGCCCTCGTGCCCTCGTGCTCTCGCCTTTGTGCAATGGCAGTGTATCGATCTCGTGCAAATGGTCGCCATTTGCCGGTGCCCAGCCATGACCGATTCCGCGCCGCTGTTCGCCGGCTCGCGCCCGGGCACGTTGAAGCTGGTGGTGCTGCTGGCCCTGGCGATCATGCTGATGCTGGCCGATCGCCAGCGCGGCTTTTTGGGTGCGATGCGCGAGCGCGCGTTGGCGCTGTTGGCGCCGGTGTATGAACTGAGTGCGCTGCCGGGCGAGCTGGCTGCAGACGCGCGCTTTGCCGTGACCGCCAGGCAGGCATTGGCCGATGAAAATGCGGCCCTGCGTGCGGCGCTGCTGGCGGCGCAAAATGAGTTGTACCAGCGGCGCGCGGCGGTGGCCGAGGCGCAGCGGACGTTGGCCCAACTCAATCGCGCGCAGCAAGATGCGTTGGCCGGCACGCTGCTGCGCATCGTCGATATCGATCTCGATCCATTCCGCCAGCGCCTGCTGCTCGATGGCGGCAGCGAGCTGGGCCTGAGCCGCGGCGATGGGTTGATCGATGTCGCGGGCGTTGTCGGTCAGTTGAGCGAGGTGGGTTCGGGGTATTCCTTCGCGATTCTGATCACCGATCCCAACCATGCGCTGCCGGTGGAAGTATCGCGCAGCGGGGTCAAGGCGATTGCCTATGGCAGCGGCGATGCGCAGCGGCTGGAGCTGCGCAATCTGCCGCCGAACGCCGATATCGACGTGGGCGATCGGTTGCTGACCACCGCCGTCGGCGGGCGCTTCGTGGCGGGTTATCCGGTCGCCGATGTGATTGCCGTGGAGCGTCCGGTGGATGCGGCATTCGCCACCGCGATTGCGCGTCCGGTGTCGTTGCTGGCGCGTAATCGCGAACTGCTGGCCGTGAAACCGCGGCCGGTCGTCGGACCGCCGTCGGAACAGGGCCAAACGCCATGAAAGCGCGCGGCACGTACTCGCTGTTCCTGATTGCTGCGCTGGCGGCGCTGCTGCTCGCGCTGGTGCCAGTGCCGCCATGGCTGGCGGTGGTCAAGCCGATGGGACTGGCGTTGGTGTTGATCTACTTTGCGCTCGAAGCGCCGGAGGCGGCCGGCCTGGGGCATGCCTTTATCCTCGGCCTGTGCGCCGATCTGCTGTACGGCACGTTGCTCGGCGAACATGCGTTCCGGATGGTGATCTTGACCTTCCTGACACTGCGCTTTCGCCATCGGTTGCGCTTCTTTCCCATCTGGCAGCAGGCCGGCGCGGTGTTCGCGCTGCTGCTCAACGATCGGATCCTGGACTTGTGGGTGCGCTTGCTCAGCGGCGCGCCCTGGCCGCCGCTGGTGTTCTGGATGGCGCCGATCGCCGGCCTGCTGGCTTGGCCGTGGGTGTTCTTGCTGCTCGATGGCTTGCGCTTGAGGCGGCGACTGAAAAAACCATGAGAACGCCAATCAAAGACTTTGAGGCCGAGAGCGCCCAGTTCCAGCGCCGCGCGGTGCTGTCGCTGTCGCTGATTGTGCTGGTGGTGCTGGTGTTGCTGGCGCGCTTTGGCGAATTGATGGTGCTGCGCCACGATGAGTTCGCCGCGCGCAGCGAGAAGAACCGGGTCAAGCTGCAACCCGTGGCCCCCGCTCGCGGATTGATACTCGACCGACGCGGCGTGATTCTTGCCGACAATCGTCCCGCGTATCGCCTGGAGTTAGTGCCTGAGCAAGTCGGCGATCTCAACGTGACGCTCGATGAACTTGCTGAGGTGGTCGCCTTCGATTCCGATGAGCGCGAGCGCTTCCTGGAACTCGCCCGCGCACGCCGCCAGTTCCAGAGCTTGCCGCTGAAGCTGCGCCTGACCGATGAGGAACTGGCGCGCTTTGCCTTGGAGCGCTATCGCTTCCCCGGCGTGGATGTGGTGCCGTATCTGACGCGCCATTATCCGCAGGGCCCGCTGTTCGCGCATGTCATTGGCTACGTCGGGCGTATCGACGTCAGCGAGCTGGAAGGCCTCGACGCCAAACGCTATGCGGGCACGACGCATGTCGGCAAAACCGGTATCGAGCGCTTTTACGAAGACGCGCTGCACGGCGAGGTGGGCTATTCGCAAGTCGAAACCAACGCCGAGGGCCGCGCACTGCGCGAGCTGAATCGCTCGCCGCCCCGCGCCGGACAACATCTGTATTTGAGTATCGACGCGGCGCTGCAGCAGGCCGCAGCCAACATCATGGCCGACAAGGTGGGTGCGCTCATTGCGCTGGATCCGCGCAATGGCGACGTGCTGGCCTTCATCAGCGTACCGAGCTACGACACCAATCTCTTCGTCAACGGCATCAGCCGCGGCGACTACAAGGCCCTGCTGGAAGCCCCCGGCCGGCCGCTCTTCAATCGCGCGCTGCAAGGCGGCTACGAGCCCGGCTCGACGCTCAAACCGTTCGTGGCACTGGCCGGCTTGGAACTCGGACTGCGCACGCCGAGCGATGCGATTTATTCGACGGGCATATTCCAGATTCCAGGCCAAACTCTCACGTTCCGCGACTGGAAGCGCGGCGGCCACGGGCGCGTGGATCTGGTCGAATCGCTTGCGCAATCAGTCAATAGTTACTACTACCAGCTCGCGCTCGATCTCGGCATCGATCGCATGCACGACCATTTGTCGACCTTCGGATTCGGCGCGCCGACCGGCATCGATCTCACCGGCGAAGCCAGTGGCATCCTGCCCTCGCGCGCATGGAAGCGCGCAAAGCTCGATCAGCCGTGGTACCCCGGCGAAACCGTCATCGCCGGCATCGGCCAGGGTTACAACGTTGCCACGCTGCCGCAACTCGCGGTGGCGACAGCGGCAATCGCCGACGCCGGCCAGCGATTCCGGCCGCGCCTGGTCAACGCAATGCGACCGAGCTTCGATGTGGACATCATCCCTATTCCAGCGCAGGCGGTCGGTACGCCGCTGGTGCGCAATCCGGCGCATCTGCTCGCGGTGCAACAGGGTCTGGAAGCGGTCATGCACAGCCCCACCGGCACGGCGCGCGCCGCAGCCAGCGATATGAGCTATCGCATGGCGGGCAAAACCGGCACCGCGCAACGTGTGTCGCGCGCACGCGAAGGCGCCGAGGGCACCTCTGGCCCGCGGCGCGAGGGTCAGCGCAACCAGGCGCTGTTCGTCGGCTATGCGCCAGCGGACGCGCCGCGCATCGTTGTCGCGGTGGTCATCGAACAGGGCGACTCGGGCTCGCTCGCCGCCGCGCCGGTGGCGCGCGCGGTGTTCGACGCATGGTTCGCCATCGATGGTGGGCCATGACGCTGGAATCGCGCATGGTCGATTTTGGGCGGCGCCTGGTGTGGCTGCTGCCCACCCGTATCGACATACCGCTGGTGGTCGCGCTGGCGCTGCTCGCTTGCGCCAGCCTTGCCGTGGTCTGGAGCGCTGGCGGCCAGAGCACCGATATGGTGATCAAGCAGGCCATGCGCTTCGGCGTGGGCTTCACGCTGATGCTGATCGCAATGCGCGTGCCGCCCGGCACCTGGCGGCGCTGGACGCCGTGGTTCTTCGCGCTGTGCATTGCGCTGCTGGTCGCCGTGCTGGCGCTGGGCGAAGGCAAAGGGGCGCAGCGTTGGCTGGATTTGGGCGTGCTGCGCTTTCAGCCTTCGGAGTTGTTGAAGCTGGGCTTGCCGATGATGTTGGCCTGGTATTTCCACGACCGCGTGTTGCCGCCCTCGCCTCGTTCGGTGATCGCCGCCTTGCTGCTGGTGGCGCTGCCGGTGGGGCTGATTTACCGACAGCCGGATCTTGGCACTGCCGTGCTGGTGGCCGGCAGCGGTCTGTTCGTGATTTTCCTGGCCGGCATTTCCTGGTGGTGGATCGCCACCATCGCGGTGCTTGCGATCGGCAGTGCCGCCGCGGCGTGGCCGTTCCTGCTCGACTATCAAAAGGCGCGCGTCACGCAATTCCTGAATCCCGAGGCCGATCCATTGGGGAGCGGCTGGCAAACCATGCAATCGCAGATCGCCGTCGGATCGGGCGGATGGACTGGAAAGGGCTGGACCGAAGGCACCCAGTCGCAGCTCGAGTTCTTGCCCGAGCGCCACACCGATTTCATCCTCGCAGTGCTCAGCGAAGAGTTCGGCTGGGTGGGCGTGGCGTTGTTGATGCTGGCGTACCTGTTCGTCATCGCGCGCTGCTTCTGGATCGCCGCCAATGCGCGCGATACCTACGGGCGACTGCTTGGCGGCGCCATCGCCATGACCTTCTTCATCTATATCCTGGTCAACAGCGCGATGATTACCGGCCTGATGCCGGTCAAAGGCGTGCCGCTACCGCTGATTTCTTACGGCGGCACCTCGGCGGTGTCGTTGCTGATCGCGTTCGGTATTTTGCTGTCGATACACGCGCATCGGCGGGTTTAGCTGGTTGGTGGTTGGTGGTTGGTGGTTCTTGGTTCTTGGTTCTTGGTGGGTTCTGTGGGTTGGTGGTTACTGGGCGCGCGCATGCGCGCCTGGAACGCCGAGTTTCACTCGGCGCACTTGCTTTTGCATCGCGTCATCGCGCTGTTTCAGGTCGAAAAATGTCGAGCGCCGGCTCGGGGCTTGAACATGCGCCTGGCCCAAACTAAACCAACAACCAACAACCAACAACCATCCACCGCCCATCAATTGACCAGCAATCACCCGCGCAGCTATGCTCCGCGGTCCTTTTCGACCGCAGTAGTCTTGGAGTTTTCAGGTGGCCAATATCAAGTCAGCAAAGAAGCGCGCACGTCAGGCCGACAAGCGCAACGCGCATAACGCCAGTGTCCGTTCGATGCTGCGTACTGCGATCAAGAAAGTGGTCAAGGCCATTGACGGCGGCGACGCCGCGGCCGCGGCCGAAGCCCTGAAGGGCGCCACGCCGATCATCGACCGTATCTCGGCGCACGGTCACATTCATCGCAACAAGGCCGCGCGCCACAAGAGCCGCCTGACGCTCGCGATTCGCAAGCTGAGCCAACCGGCGGCGTAAAGTCGCTGGTTTTAAGCGCAAAGAAAAAGCCGGCTTAGCGCCGGCTTTTTTTTGGGGTGCTGTGACCGCAACGGGTTCGGATGGTCCGGGTCGAGCGCGCGTCTGGCTTTAGGTACGGGCCTCGGGTCGCATCTCTCTGCAGCGTCCAGACTGTATGTGCGGACCATGGGACCGCGTACGCAAAAGCAGCAGCGCCTAAACGGCGCGCAGAGCAGGGGTCCGCGCACCCGTCGAGCCTTATGCGTCGCGCCATAGCGCGACGCAGCGACGATCACGGCGGCAACGGGCCGCGATACTCCTGATCGAGCACATCGAAACTCCAGCGCTCGGCGCCGCTCGATAAATCGATGGAAGCGAGGCGCGTGCCACGCGCGACCATCTCTCCGCGTTCCAGGTACTGGATCGGTTGGTCGCGGATGATCAAATGGTCGCCGCTGACCAGATAGGGAACGTAGGCATATGGCGATCGATAGCCGCCTTTGGCGCGGCCGCTACGTTCGTAGATGGTCCAAGTCCAGATGGTGCCAAAATCGGCGTGGTCGCTGGCAGCGCTGACCAGCGCGTGCGTGTTGTCGGCGGCCCTGTACTGAACGCCGGGCACACCAGCGACGCGCTCCTCGTCCGCAAGCGCCAGGATCGGCGCCGATGGCTCCTCAAAAGCGCCGCGAATCGGCACGGCGTAATAACGATCGCCATCACGCACGAGATCGAATGCGCCGGTCAACACCGTTATCGGGTTGATGGCTTCATTGCCCTCGCTGTCGATCTCCATGATCGCAGCGCCGCGCAGTTCCGCGTACTCATGACGCCAGAAAACCCGCAGCCCTTCCGGCGTATCGAGCACGCTTGCCGCGAAGCGACGCTTCGGACGCGGAAACACATTGGCCGAAACGTTCTCCGGCAGATCGATGGCAACCCGATCCTCGATCTCGCCCGAGGCCGGACGCATGACGATCAGGTTTGCGGTGCCTGGCGCGTCAGGGGCGCCGATGCCGAGCAGGATTCCGTCGGCTAACGCCAATGGATAAACCTTTTCGGCGCTCTTCCAAGCGATCGCGCCATCGGTCAAGTTGAGGCGATTGGTATAGCCATTGGGATCGACCGCGATCGCCATTTGTTCGGCGCTATCGATCAATACGCCAGGACTCAGCGACAGCGGCGCCGCCGATGCCGATCCAGCCGCGAGCAGCGCAGCCATGCAATACGTCAAACGATTCATTTGCGCGCTCCTGTCATTCAAAGCCGTTAGCAAAAACACCGTCCGCATCAAGCGGGCGCGTCAATTTCCATGCGCCGCGACCGAGCGTTCCGGCCGTGAGCACATTGTCGGCAACGTCATAGTCGAGTTCGAACACCGGTACGTTCGGAAAGCTGGTTCCAAGACGCTGCCAAGTGCTGTAACCGGTACTCGCGCGCGACACAAATACACCGCGATCAGCCGCAACAACCAGCGCGGCATCGGTCGCCGGGATGAACGCCATCGAGCGCAGCGTGCCGGGATCGAAACCGGTGATCAAGTTGCCAGTGATATTCGGGAAGGTAACGCCGGTATCGGTGGAGTAGTGGACCGTGGTGGTAGTCATCGCGAACAAACGGCCGCTGGTCGGCGAAGTGGCAGGGTTGACGCTGGGATCGATAGCCACATCGACCACGGTGGACGAAAGCGACGTCAATGCGGCGATCGGACCGCCCAGCGTTGTACGCAAACTCAGACCGCTGTTGGCCCCGAAATACAGCAGCTCTTCGTTCCCAGGGATGCCGTACACAAGCGGCGAACCGACGAAGGCATTGACGCGTGCCGTGGATACGCGGGTGATGGTATCGCCCTGGTTCAGTGACTCAAAAACGCCATTGTTGCCACCGAAGACGATGCGGTTCCTGTTGACCTCGTTTGCGGCGATCGGCGTATAGAACTGCGCCGTCAAAGCAATGCCATCGGTCGGTGTGCGCGACGGGAAAGCGGTGGCCTGCACGGCATTGCTGGCGTTGACCGTTCGGCGGCGAAAATTTCCTAAATTCTGGAAACTGGAATAGCGAGTCGAGACGGTGGTAGCGCCGTTGTCGGCCACCGCCACGTCGCCGCCATCGGCGGTACTCACGCTGCGGAATTGTTTGATCGCGACCACGTCTTCTTCTGGCGTGCCCGTGTCCTGAGCACCGCCCAAGACTCGGTTGCTGAAGCTGTCGTAAGCGAAGCTGTGATACTCGGTGGTTTGCAGACTGCCATTGACCGATTGCCACGCACCCGTGGTCAAGTTCGGTTGTGTACGTCGATACACGCCGCCATCATCGGACTGAAGCAAATTCCCGTTGGCATCGAACGCCATATCGCGGGAGTCGGCGTGCGGCGACGAATTGTTGGCGGCGCCGTTGTGGGTCAATGGCCGCCACACCGGCGAACCACCAACCTGACCGCGGAACGCACGCCCCGAATAGTCGTTGGCGCCGATTGAATTCGGGAAGAACACATTTGTCCCGTTGCCTTCGCCGAAGTACGGCTGGCGGTCGCCTGCCAAATAAACCACGTTGACATCGGTTGGGTCGGCGGCCATGGAGAAATGGGTGCCGCCTTGACCACCCGGATGTGCGCCGATGGCCACGCCGCCAGCTTCAGTGGTGGTCGGCACGCCCATATCGGTCCAGCCACTGACGCCATCGGCGGAGCGATACACGTGGGAGAGACGACCGCTGCGGATCACCGCCGCGTAGGTTTGATTGCTATTGCCAACCGCAAGTCGGACGCGCGTAGATCCGTTGAATTGCGTGTCCATCGCCGCGTCCGAGACGCGCGTCCACGTCGCGCCGGTATCGGCCGACCGGTACAAGCCGGGCGCCGAGCCATCGATCAGCGGAACGTAAAGCACGGCATTGTTCGCCGGGTTCGCCGCCAAATCGGTTGCGCGGCCAGTCGGCAAGCCGCTACCACCGGCGCCGGACAACAACGTGAATGTGCCGCCAGTGTCGGTAGAGCGATACACACCTGCGGCGGCGTCGCCGGGTGCGCCAGTGACCGCTGCCAGCAGTGTAGCGCCACGCGCAGCTACACCGCGAATCTGCCGATTCGCCAACGTGCCGCCGGTTCCGGTCAGCGGTGTCCACGTTGTCCCACCATTGGTTGTGCGAAGCATGCCGATCAAAGCGCCGCCAAACCCGCTCAGGCTCGAGGTACGGCCCGACCCGGCTACCAGCGTTTGCCGACTCGCATCCGTCGGGTCGAACTCAATCGACGTCAACGACAACGAGCCCAGCGCGTCGGTTTGCCGCACCCATGTCGGCGACGCGGCCGTCGCGTTGTTGGTGCGCCAGATGCCGCCGTTGACGGCCGCTGCATACAAGATATCGGCGTTCGTCGGATGCGCTGCCAGGGCGTTGACCGCGCCCACAACTTCGCCGTTGGTGATGCCTTCGACCTGCCCGCCGGTCGCTGGCGCCGGCCCCAAGTCCTCCCAGGCTCCCCCGGTTTGCGCGTATCCCGCCAAAGGCGACGCCACCAGCGCCAACCCCAATATCCAGACCGCTCGCATAACACTTCCCCTGCACTCGGTGAGGCCGCGGATTCTAGACTCGAACGCTGCAGGAAATTGTCATGACGGACGACACATGGCGTTCCGCTGTTGCGGGTCCAGATGGGCGTGAGCGAATCATTGCGGCTGCAGTCGCCACGGCTGCGCGACAACTCGCTCGCTGATCGGATAGCGGTTCGCCGCCCGGCACAACAGCGCGGCGTGATCGACGACGTCGGCACCGACGCGATCGATGACGCCTTCCAGGGCGCGGGCCGCAGCGCGGTCGGGCTGTTCGTTCCATTTCGCGTCAAAAAGGCTGATGCGTCCGCCGCGATCGATGAGGAAATCCGCCTCGCGCGCATTGTCGCGGTAAAAGAAGATGCGTGAGCTGCCTTGCTGTTGTTGTTGCGCGCGGCGCAGCTCGCCGAAGACAAAGGTCTCCCAAAGCGCGCCCAATAGCGGCGAGCGCAACAACTCCTCGCGCGTGGCGATGCCGCAGAGCGAGGCTTGCAGCGACACTTCGGTGAAGTACACCTTGGGCGACTTCACGAGACGCTTGGCGCGATTGCTGAACCAGGGCTCCAAGAGCACCACCAGACCGGCGGTGGTCAGCGCGCTCAGCCATTGGCCGACTGTCGACACCGCGATGCCGACATCTCGCGCCAATTCGCTTTGGTTCAACAAGCCGCCGCCGCGCAGCGCCAGCAGGCGCAGAAATCGTTCGAAGTCGCGAAGGCTGCTCACGTTCAAGATCGCCCGCAGATCGCGCTCGAGATACGTCACCGTGTAGTCGCGCAACCATGCGGCTGCATCCAGACGCGGATTGGCGATCAGCTCTGGAAATCCATGACGCAAAAGCAGATCGCATTCGTCGAATTGCGGTTGCGCGGCCAGGGCCTCAACGCCGCGCAGGCCCTCAATCTCGATCACGGAAGCGCGGCCAGCCAGCGATTCGGACACCTCGCGCATGAGCACGAACTTTTGCGAGCCGGAGAGCACGAAACGCCCGGGCGTTCGATCGGCATCGACGCTGCGCTTTAGATGCCGGAACAATGCCGGGGCGTACTGGACCTCATCAATCAGCAGCGGCGTGGGGTGCTCACGCAGCAACTGCTCCGGATCGCGCTCGGCGGCTTCCGCCAGCGATGGCAGATCGAGCGTCAAATAGCGGTGCGTTGGAAACAAATGCCGTAGCAGCGCGCTCTTGCCGACTTGGCGGATTCCGGTGAGCACCACAACGGGCCGCTCGGCTACGCGTGCGGCGATCAATTGGGCAAGCTCGGGCCGATCGATCCAGACGTCCATTTTTATCTCAATTGACGCGCGTGAAATCCTTTGATGTCGTCGAATAATTACACACTTCTTTGGATTCTTGAAGTGATACAGAGACTTACGGCGAGACAAGGGCGTTTTGTGATTTGCCTTCAGTTGGACGACACAACAAACCGAATTCACCGGATTGTTTCGCCCTTTTGGCTCTGCAACTGATGGACACCTGACCGAAAGCTGCACTCAGAGTTCGCTTGTTGCGCGCCCTCGGCGCTCTCCCCAGCGCACTTTCGATACGCAGCGCCGGATCGTGTTTCTCGGACCAGGTCCATTCGGTCGCTACAAACAGCATCGCGCCATGGCGCGACCCACGCCGTGAGTCGGCGTCGGCGGGCACCTCAGCGCCGCAATCAGCGGTGAACCCCGGCGCGCCTCACGAGCGCAGGGCGCTTCTATACTGTTTGGCCCGCTCCGCTGGAAACCCCGTATGAACACTGCCGATCGACGCGACCCTACCCGCGTGATTCGTGCGCCGCGCGGCGGCGTGCTGTCGTGCAAGAGCTGGCTGTCTGAGGCGGCGCTGCGGATGTTGATGAACAACCTCGATCCGGAGGTGGCCGAGGACCCGACGTCGCTGGTGGTTTACGGCGGCATCGGCCGCGCCGCGCGCGATTGGCCAAGCTTTGATGCGATCGTGCGTTGCTTGCGCGAGCTGAGTGATGAGGAAACGCTCATCGTGCAATCGGGCAAGCCGGTGGGTGTGCTGCGCACGCACAAGGACGCGCCGCGCGTGCTGCTGGCGAATTCCAATCTGGTGCCGAAGTGGGCGACGTGGGAGCACTTCCACGAGCTCGATCGCAAGGGCCTCATGATGTACGGCCAGATGACCGCGGGCAGCTGGATTTACATCGGCACGCAGGGCATCGTGCAGGGCACGTACGAAACCTTTGTTGAGATGGGCCGCCAGCATTACGGCGGCGATCTCACTGGCAAGTGGATTCTCACCGCTGGCCTGGGCGGCATGGGCGGCGCGCAGCCGCTGGCTGCGGCGATGGCGGGGGCGTCGTCGCTCAACATCGAATGCCAGCAAAGTCGCATCGATATGCGCTTGCGCACGCGCTACCTGGACGAGCAAGCGCAGGATCTGGACGATGCGCTGGCGCGCATCGAGCGCTACGGCCGCGAGGGCAAAGCGGTGAGCATCGGGCTGCTTGGCAATGCGGCGGAAATCTTGCCTGAGCTGGTGCGCCGCGGCGTCCGTCCGGATGCTGTGACGGATCAGACGTCGGCGCACGATCCGGTGAACGGTTATCTGCCGCGCGGCTGGAGCGTGGAGCGCTGGTTCCAGCAGCGCGTCTCTGATCCTGCCGGAACCGCGAAGGCGGCGAAGGCATCCATGCGCGATCACGTTGAGGCGATGCTGGCATTCAAGGACGCCGGCGTCCCGGTGTTCGACTACGGCAACAACATCCGGCAGATGGCCAAGGATGAGGGGCTCGATCGCGCCTTCGACTTTCCGGGCTTCGTGCCGGCCTATGTGCGTCCGCTGTTTTGTCGCGGTATCGGGCCATTCCGCTGGGTGGCGCTATCGGGCGACCCAGAAGACATCGCGCGCACCGATGCCAAGGTCAAAGAACTCATTCCGGACGACAAGCATCTGCATCGTTGGCTGGATATGGCCGCACAGCGCATCGCTTTCCAGGGTTTGCCGGCGCGCATCTGCTGGGTGGGATTGGGCCAGCGTCATCGTTTGGGCTTGGCGTTCAACGCGATGGTGCGCAGCGGCGAGTTGAAGGCGCCGATCGTGATCGGCCGCGATCATCTGGACTCGGGTTCCGTGGCCAGCCCCAATCGCGAAACCGAGGCGATGCTGGATGGCTCGGACGCGGTGTCGGACTGGCCGCTGCTCAATGCGATGGGTGCGGTGGCCGGCGGCGCGACCTGGGTGTCGTTGCACCATGGCGGTGGCGTTGGCATGGGCTACTCGCAGCACTCGGGCATCGTCATCGTCTGCGATGGCACGATGGAAGCCGATACGCGTCTTGCACGCGTGCTGTGGAACGATCCAGCGATGGGTGTCTATCGGCATCTGGATGCCGGCTATGCGATCGCGCGAGACTGCGCGGCTGAGCAGGGACTGGTCGTTCCGATGCAATGAATCCTGCGGGCAATCGGGGCGCTGCGTCGATTTCACTCGCCCCTTCACCTCGCCCGTGTCCAGGTACTCGTGCTCCGGCACACAACAACCACTAACCAACCGAAACCCAATGACTCGAATCGCTCTCGCCGCCGCACTCATGTTCGCGACCACCGTACGTGCCGCAGAACTCGACATTCCCTTCGATACCTTCAAGCTCGACAACGGCCTGACGGTTGTCGTGCATGAAGACAAAAAAGCGCCGGTGGTGGCGGTGTCGATCTGGTACCACGTCGGATCGAAAGACGAAAAGCCGGGTCGCACGGGCTTTGCGCATCTCTTCGAGCACTTGATGTTCCAGGGCACGGAAAACTACAACGACGAGTTCTTCAAGCCGTTCGAACGTGTCGGCGCCACCGACATGAATGGCACGACGTGGCTGGATCGCACCAACTATTTCCAGACGGTGCCCAAGACTGCGCTCGACATGGCGCTGTGGATGGAATCCGACCGCATGGGACATCTGCTGGGCGTGATCGATCAGGCGCGCCTGGACGAGCAGCGTGGCGTGGTCAAAAACGAGAAGCGCCAAGGCGAAAACTCGCCCTATGGCCGCGTGTTCGAAGCATTGCAGCGCGCCAGCTTTCCGGAAGGCCACCCGTATCGCTGGACCTCGATCGGCTCGATGGAGGATCTCGAAGCTGCATCGTTGGACGACGTGAAGGCGTGGTTCAAACAGTATTACGGCGCCGCGAATGCGACACTGGTTCTGGCCGGCGATGTCACGCTCGCTGAGGCCAAAGAAAAAGTGCAACGCCATTTTGGGCACATCGACGCCGGCCCACCGTTGACTCGCCTGGAGGCCTGGGTGGCGCCGCGCAGCGACGACACCCGCGAGGTGATGTTCGACCGCGTCGCGCAGTCGCGCGTGCACCTGTCGTGGAATGTTGCACAGCTCGGCACGGCGGATGCGGACTATCTGGAGATCGCGGCGCAAGTGTTGGGGCAAGGCAAGACATCGCGGCTGTACCAGCGCCTGGTGCAGAACGACCGCATCGCCGACAGCGTGGTCGCCTATCCGATGATTTTCGAGCTTGCCGGCTTGTTCGTGATCCAGGCCGACGTCAAGGCTGGCGTGCCCATGGCAACGGTCGAGACCGCAATCGCTGAGGAATTGCAGCGGCTGCTCGATGGCGGCCCGACGCCGGAAGAACTGGCGGCCGCGCGGACCGAACTGCGCAGCAACTTCGTGCGCGGCATCCAGCGCGTCGGCGGCTTCGCCGGCAAGGCTGGCGTGCTCGCCGAGTGCGCGGTTTATCAGGACGACCCTGGGTGCTTTCGAGTGTCGTTGCAACGCCAGCTGGATGCCAGCGCGAGCGATGTCGCTGGAGCTGCGAAACGTTGGTTGAGCCGCGGCAAGTACACGCTGGAAGTGCATCCGCAGCCGAAATACAGCAATAGCGAAACCAGCGCGGTCGATCGCAGCAAAGGTGTGCCGGTGGTCGCCAGCTTCCCTGAGGTCGATTTCCCGGCCATCGAGCGTGCCAGCCTGAAAAACGGCGTGCCGGTCGTGTTGGCAGCGCGCAGCGGCGTTCCGTTGGTGAACGTGGAACTGCTGTTCGACGGCGGCACTGCAGCCGACGTTGGTCGCCCAACGGGCACCGCGAGCTTCACCTTCAGCATGCTGGACGAAGGCGCCGGCAAGCGCGATTCGCTGGCCATCGCCAACGCATTGAAGGGTCTGGGCGCGGAATTCTCAGCAGGCGCAGGTCTCGACTTTGGTAACGTGGGCGTCTCCAGCCTGACCGAGCAGATCGACCCGACGCTTGCCATCCTGGCCGATCTGGTGCGCCGTCCAACGTTCCCCGACAAGGAAGTCGAGCGCGTTCGGCAGCAGTGGCTGGCGAGCATCAAACAGGAGAAATCCGATCCGAACTCCTTGGGTTTCCGATTGATGCCGCGCTTGTTGTACGGCGAATCGCATCCGTACTCCGCGCCGTTCACTGGCTCAGGGACCGAGGCCAGTATCGCGGCGCTCAAGCGCGACGATTTGCTCGCCTACCACGCGGCGGCAGTCCGCCCAGATAACGCGCGCATCCTGGTATCGGGCGATATCCGCATGAACGAGCTGTTGCCGCTGCTGGAGAAGCACTTCGGCGATTGGCGAGCGCCGAGCGTGGCGAAGGCCAGCGTAACGCTTCCGGCGGTGCCGATGCCCACCACTCAACGCGTGTTCCTGCTCGACCGCCCCGATGCGCCGCAGACGGTCATCATGGCCGGTCATTTAGCGCCGAATTCGCTGGCGCCGAATCTCACCGATATCGGCACGATGAACTCGATCCTCGGCGGCGGTTTCACCTCGCGCATCAATATGAACCTGCGCGAGGAGAAGCACTGGAGTTATGGCGCTGGCATCAGCCTGCCCAACGCGCTGGGCCAGCGGCCGTGGATCGTGATCGCGCCGGTGCAAACCGACAAGTCCGCCGAGTCGATCGTCGAGATCAAGAACGAAATCACCGGTTATCTGGGGAATGAGCCGGCAACCGAGGACGAGCTGAGCAAGATCAAAGAGCGCGATGTACGCTCCTTGCCCGGCGCTTTTGAGACTATCGGCGCAGTCCAGGGCGCGCTGCGCTCGATCGTTCAGTACAACCGCCCAGACGACTACGTGCGCCAGAGCAAGGCGCGCATCGAAGCGCAGACCCTCGACACGGTGCGCGCGGCAGCCAAAGAAGTCATCCAGCCGCAGGCGCTGACCTGGGTTGTGGTGGGCGATCTGAGCAAGATCGAAGCCACCGTGCGCGCACTGAATCTCGGCCCGATCACCGTGGTCGACGAGGACGGTAACCCGATTCCTTAAGGTCGCCATTCGCTAGTGTGGTGTCCCAGAAATAACTTGAAGAAATGTCCGATGGATTTCGGCCCGAGGCAAGGCGCGAGAAGAAGTCATAGCAGCGCTATGGCGACGACGAGCAACGCAGCATTCGGGTCGAAAGACGCGGACATAATTCCAGTTATTTTTGGGACACCACACTAGTCAGCAGCGACGAGAAGGGGCGCGATTTATCGCGCCTTTTTTCGGCCTCGGCTCCGCTTGCCCGTGCGCGATGCCGCGCTGTTGCTGGAATGGCAAGCCGTTCTCATCGACATCGAGGTGGTCGAAACGCGCGCACCGGCGGACCGAAATGGCGCGCAACGTGCCACGCAGTTGGATGTCTACAGGCTCCAGGAGTTGTCGCCAAACGAAACTTGTGACTGAACAACGCTAATCAGTTTGCACTGCGTCTGAGTTGCGCGCAGCATCTCGTTTCCAGTCTGCGACGGAGTGCGTGTATGCCCGCCAATCTCAACACCTCGTTCTTGCCGCTGCCGGCCGTGCAAACTGCGGTGCCTGGCGTTCAAGCGTCGCCGTCCGCCATTGGCCTGTGCTTGTCGGGCGGCGGCTCGCGGGCGCTGACGTGCGCCATGGGTCAGTTGCGGGCACTCGATGCATTGGGCCTGATGGACCAAATTTTTGCGATCTCGTCGGTGTCCGGCGGCACGTGGGCCAACAGTTTGTACACCTATCTTCCGGCATCGATCAGCGATGCCGATTTCCTCGGCACGGCGGTGCTCGATCCGAGTCAGCTCACCGTCACCGGATCGCTGCCCTACGCGCTCGATCAACTGCCGCCGAATAATCTCGGCAGCGTGCCATTGGGCCTGGGTGTACTCAGCGATCTTGGCGAAATCCTCAAACTCAAATATGAGTGGAGTTATCCGAATAGCGAGCTGTGGCAAGGATTGATCGGCCACAGTGTACTGCGACCCTTCGGGCTTTGGTCGCCCGACCCTGATCAGAACCATTTCGATCCGCATTTTTTCAGTTGGACCGACGCTTATTTGAAGCTCCCGAACGGCACGCTGGCGCGCAATCCCTCATTGACGAGCGGGGATTTCTACACGGTCAGTCGCAAACGGCCTTTCATGATTTTCAACAGCGCGCTGTTCACCGACGATTCCCCCAGCGCCGATCTGGCCCCGTTCGAAGCCAATTTCATGCTCGGCGTGCGCCAGCCGATTCCAGACACCCAGCCGATCATTGGCGGCGGGTTGATGGATTCGATGGCGATGACCGGCGCGTACGTCAGGGATCTGGGGAACAACGAAATGACGGTCGCGCCCGCCAAACGCCGCTACACGCTGGCCGACATTGTCGGCAGCAGCAGCGCCGCCTTCGCGCAGGAGCTCGAGGAGCAGCATCCAGCGCTCAACGGTCTGGTGCCGCGCTATGGCTATTTCCCCATCGCCACGCGCAAAACCGTTGCCGAAAAAACCTATCGCTTCGCTGACGGCGGGAGTCTCGAGAACCTGGGTTTGAATGCCATGCTGGCGCGCGGCGTGGGACGAATCCTGGTGGGCATCAACACCGATGAGGCGCTCGGTTTCGATGGTAGCAACATCATCGTTTCCAGCGACTTGCCGCCGCTGTTCGGGCTGCAGCCGTACGTTAAAGGCGTCGGCTACGTACCCTACAGCCAGAACGAGGGCAGCAGCTCGGTGCGCTTGTTCCGCCATAACCAGGTGTTCCCGACCAGCAGTTTCGCCGCGCTGCAGCAGGCCCTCTGGGCCAAACGTCAGGCAGGCGTGCCAATCGTGGTGCGACAAACGTTGCCCGTTCTGGCGAACTCATGGTTCGGCGTGGCCGGCAACACCACCGTCGACATCCTGTGGATGTACAACGATTTCGTCCCGGCGTTCTGGAATCAGTTGAGCTGGGAGGTCAAAGACGCCATCGATGTTGCCGGTTTCCTGGAATTCCCGCTGTACAACACGTTCACGATGCTCAAGTTGAACACCATCGCCGTGAGCGCATTAGCGCACTTCTGGTGCTGGAATCTCGCGGCCGATTGGCGACCGGCGCCGGGGCAGCCGAGCAACGCCGAGGTGGTCAAGGGCATGTTCGATTGACCGGTCGACAGCGGCCAGACGAAAAATGATTGAAGGGGTCAGCAGTCGATGGCCAATGGTCAATAGTCAATAGTTAATGGGAAAGCAGAGCCCAACAAGAGTCCTTGACGCAGCCGGATCTTCTCATTTGGGTCAATTTTCTACAGAAGCGACTTGTTCTTTTGCAGCCCCCTTGAGTCAAGGGAGCGATCGACTGCGCAGGAGTCGATGAGGCAGTGGAGATTCGTTGGTTTTCGATGAGCGGAGCCAACACCGCTCGTCGGTCTGAGGCGAAGCCTCGCCGGGGTTCAATCAAGCGCTTTTCCATTGACTATCAACTATTCACTATTGACCATTGACACCCGCACCGCCGTTCCTGGCAGATGGTCCCACGATGACCCAATACCTTCTGGCCCTCGATCAAGGCACCTCCAGCTCGCGCGCATTGCTGGTCGATCGCGGGGCCCGGGTGGTCGCGCGATCCGGCGCCACCTTCGCCTGCCATTTTCCTCACCCGGGGTGGGTAGAGGCCGATGCCAACGCCATCTGGGAGACGCAACGCGCGGCCATCGATGGCGTGTTGAGCGCGGCCGGCGTGGACCTGCGCAGCATCGCCGCCATCGGCATCACCAATCAGCGCGAAACGCTGGTGGCCTGGGACAAAACCAGCGGCGAGGCGCTTGCCCCGGCGATCGTATGGCAATGCCGGCGCTCTGCTCCTTTCTGCAACTCGCTGGAGGAACGCGGAAAGGCGGCCTGGCTGCAAGCGCGCACGGGCCTGGTGATCGATCCGTATTTCTCGGCCAGCAAAATGCGCTGGCTCCTCGACAACCATCCGCGAATTGCGACATTGGCCGAACGTGGCGAACTGGCCTTCGGCACGATCGACGCCTGGCTGATCCACCGACTGACCGCAGGGCAAGCTCACCTGACCGACGCCAGCAACGCATCGCGCACGCAGTTGATGGACCTCGATCGCGGCGCCTGGGACCCGGCGTTGCTTGATCTCTATGGCATACCAGCGAGCACCCTGCCACGCATTGTCGACTCCGCAGGTGTCGTCGCGCAGACCGACGTCGCTTTCGGCGCGCGTATTCCGATTGCCGGCATTGCCGGCGACCAACAGGCGGCGCTATTCGGCCAGGGCTGCGTGCGCCCAGGCATGGCCAAGAACACCTACGGCACTGGCTGCTTCATGCTTTTGCACACCGGCCAGAGGCTGCATTCGCAGCACGGTTTGTTGTCGACGCTGGCCTGGCAGATCGGCGGTGTGCGTAGTTACGCGCTGGAGGGCTCGGTGTTCATGGCCGGCGCGCTGGTGCAGTGGCTGCGCGATGGCCTTGGGCTGATCGCCAGCAGCGCAGAAAGCGAAGCATTGGCGAACGCGGTCGACGACAACGGCGGCGTGCATGTGGTCCCAGCCTTCACCGGCCTCGGCGCACCGCACTGGAATAGCTCCGCGCGCGGACTGATCACTGGCCTGACGCGCGGCACAGGTCGAGCCCATATCGTTCGAGCTGCGCTCGAAGCGGTGGCTTGGCAGAACGCCGACGTGTTGCGCGCGATGATCGCCGATGGCGCGAGCATCGATGCGTTGCGTATCGACGGCGGCATGACCGGCAATCGCTTTTTATGCCAGTTTCAGGCCGACGCGCTTGGCATACCGATCGCGTGCGCGGCCGAGCCCGAGAGCACGGCGCTGGGCGCAGCGCTATTGGCCGGCATCGGCATCGGCTGGTGGCCCACGCCCGAAGCCACTGCAGCACTGTGGCGGGGCCGCGAGCACTATCAGCCGACATGGACCGCCGAGCAGCGCGCCGCCGCCAGCGATGCCTGGATTGCGGCGGTGCGCCGCGCTCTGTAATCGCGACTACTGAATCAGATTGACCTGGGTGATCGGTGTGCCGCTCAGCAATCCGAAGTGCCCGAGCACGAACGTGCTGCTCCCGATCTCGCCTGGGATAGTAGAGCTATGTACGCCGCCGACCGTACAAATTCCGGTTGCGCAAACCACCTGATCGCTCCACGATTTGATCGAGTACGCGCGTTGCCCGAACACCTGGGTCTGCAGGCTGTTGACGAATGGACTTGAGATCGACAGGCCCCATGCTCCGCAAGTGCTGGTCATGACGTTGAACGGATAAGTGCCGCAGGTCCAAAGTCCGCGAAAGGCGCCGGCGATGCCGACAAATGTGTGTACGGAGCCAGCGATACCGAGCTTGCTGATCTGCCGCGCGGCCAGTGTTGCGCCCATCGAGTGACCGATCACATCAATCTTGCCGGTACAGGAGGCGGCCCTGGCTTGACTGAGCGCCGTGGCGACTGGCGTCTCTTCGCTACCGTAGTGATCGTTGCAAGCCGCGCAGGTCTTGCTGCCCCAACTCGGCCGATAGATCTGACTCGCAACATAGCCGCGATACAGCAATTCGTTGTACGTGTTGTTGAAGTCGTTCGGGCTGCCTGTGTTGCCATGCACCAACACCACGTTGTCGACGCATGCCGCATTGGCGGCTGCGCTCATGACCAGCAAAAGCCCACAGAATCGCCGCATCGCACCCTCCCCGGTGTTGAGCATGCTGAATCTTATTTCGCCAGGCACATTGGCGATATTGTCCCAAAGGGCAATCTTGTTTGAATTCGGCACCTTCGGTGTTGCATCAAACGCACTTTCGGCGCACCCTATTCAGGTGAAGAACTCTCTTGAAGTTTGGTGGCCAAACCCTCAAATGCGCAAGAGTTTGTGAATTCCGGGAGGATCAATGCGCTGGCAATGGTGGGGATTGGCGGTAGCTTTGAGCGGCTGCGGTGGTGGCGGCGACAGCGCCGTCAGTTTGTGTATCGATGAAGCGAAACGGCGCTTGGATGGTCAGGTGTATCGGATCGACGAGAAAGCGCTCTCGAACAGCAAGACCACAGAATCTGATGGCACATTGACCTTCAATGGCGAGATGATTCTGAAGCCTGGCACCAGTGCAGAAGAGAAGCAAACCTTCATCTGTACGATCGCCCCCGCGTCTGGCGATTCACCGGCGCGCGTGCTGAACTTCCAGGTTCGTTGGTCTGGGTCGGGGCTGGCCAACTAGTCCGGACCGTTGAGCAACGAGGAAATGGGCCGATCCGTTGTAGCGCCGCGGCAATCTGCAACTTGATCGAATTGATTGGCTGGTCGCTGCCCTATCCTCGTTATGCTGATCGCGCTCAACAAGCCGTTCGATGTGCTGTCGCAATTCACCGATGCCTGCGGCCGAGCGACGCTGGCAGATTTCGTGCCGCTTCCTGGGATCTATCCTGCCGGCCGACTGGATCGGGACTCTGAAGGGTTACTGCTGCTTACCGACGAGCCGCGGCTGGCCCGGGCGCTGACGAGCAAATCGCTGATCCCAAAGACCTACTGTGTCCAGGTCGAGGGCACGCCCAGCGACGCCGCCCTGCATCAACTGACGACCAAGGTTGTCCTTAACGATGGCCCGGCACGCGCACTGAGCGCACGCCGTCTCGAAGTGCCTGGATTCTGGCCGCGCCATCCACCGATACGCTTCCGGGCTGCAATACCCACCGCCTGGATCGAAATAATCATCGATGAAGGCCGCAATCGACAGGTGCGTCGCATGACTGCGGCCGTCGGCTTGCCGACCCTGAGACTGGTGCGTACTGCAATCGGCTCGGTACAAGTCGACGGGCTGGCGTCGGGACAATGGCGGGCGCTTGGCAACGAGGAAATTCTGAAACTTCTTTCACTTGCAAAGCAGGCAAGCGCAGCAAATCCTCGCGGGCACCTGACACGGAGTAGCCGCGATGCGCGTATGGCTCCCCATCGCATTGGTTCTCGTCGCCTGCAGCGATCGCGCTGACATCGAAGAACCGGCGCTACCGCTGGCGCGCCCCGACGCACCCGCAGAGCGCGCCCAGCACTTCGTCGACAAGCGCTTGCCGCAAGGCGCCAGCGAGCTTGATCCGGCGTGGTATCGGCAAGCGCAGCGCGCCGCATCGGAATTGCCCAGATTCTCCACCATCGCGGGGCGCGCAATCGATGTCTCGGAGAAAACCGCTCCTCGCTGGCAGTGGTTAGGTCCGGGCAATGTCGCCGGGCGCATGCGCTCGCTGCTGTTCGATCCGCGCAATCCGCAGCGCCTGTTGGCGGGCGGCGTCTCCGGCGGCGTGTGGGAGAGTGTCGATGGCGGCGAACGCTGGCTGCCGTTGTCGGACGATGCGGCCAACGTCAACATCGGCGCACTGGCGTTTGAGCCGGGCAATCCGCGCATCGTCTACGCCGGCACTGGCGAGCTGTTTCGCAATAGCGCACAGCCGTACGCTGCGATGTGGGGCCAGGGCATCTTGCGCTCGGTCGACGACGGCGTGCATTTTCAGCAGCTGCTGAGCACCGCGAACGACGACTTTCGCTACGTCGCCGATATCGTCGTCTCGCCGACTCAACCCAAACGCTTGTACGCAGCAACCAACAGCGGCGTGTGGCGCTCGAACGATGGCGGACAGAGTTTTGTTGCGATCCTGCGGCCCACAGACGGCGGCGGCAATCCGCGTTATGAAGGTTGCACCGATCTTGAGCTATTGCCGGACGAGATCCTGGTCGCCAGTTGTGCATCGCGCTCGACCGACGATCGCTATTGGCTGCCCGGCACGATCCTGCCCGCCGCGTGCGATGGCCCCTGTCCGGCAACCGTGTTTCGGAGCGAAAACGCCGCCGCATCCGCGCCAACGTGGAGCTTGGTTTTGAGCGAGCCGGGCATGGGACGCACCTCTATCGCTGTTGCGCCCTCCAATCCCGCCATTCTGTACGCTCTGGCGGCGAGCACCGTCCCGGGACCGGACCGTAACGGCGACGGTCGCGGCGATTACGACAACGGCTTGCACGCCCTTTATCGCTCCAGCGATGGCGGACGCACCTGGGCGCCGCGCCTGCGCAACGATTCGAGCCATGCGCTTTCGACGTATTTGTTGAGCTACGCCGACGGCTTCGATGCGCCGCGCTGCCGCAACAGCAGTTTTTCTGCTTACAGCGCCGGCTGGTACAACCAGGCGATCGCCGTGAATCCGCTCGATCCGGACGTCGTTTGGGTGGGTGGGATGGAGCTGTACCGCTCCGACGATGGCGGCGCGAGTTTCGGCAAAGCCTCGTGGTGGTGGCTTGATCGGCAGAGCCCTTTTGGCGTTCATGCCGATCAGCACGGCCTTTACTTCCACCCAAACTATGCGCAAGGCACGCGCGAGCTGTATCTCGTCAACGACGGCGGCGTGGCGAAGACAATCAACGATAGCGATGCCACGCGGCGCGATGCCAACGCCGCCTGCGGACCACCGACCAACGGGCAAGGCGTGCGCTGGATCACCCTCGAGGGCGGCCTGGGAACTGCACAGTTCTACACCGGCACGGTGAACGCGACGGGCACCCTCTGGTTGGGCGGCGCGCAGGACAACGGCACGCTGCTCGGCGTGGAGCCGGTATCGGAGTACTTCCGCGAAATCTTCGGCGGCGATGGCGCCAGCGTGGCGATCGATCCACGCAACGATCGCACGCTGTATGTCTCCTACCAGAACGTCAACATCCATCGATCCGTGGACGGCGGCAACTCGTTCACCGAAGCCGTGAGCGGCATCAACGATCAGTCGATTTTCATCATGCCCTTCGTGCTCGATGCGCGCGCACCGGATCGCTTGTACGCGGGCGGCACGCGCCTTTGGCGGAGCAACAATCAGGGGCGCAACTGGAGTGCCGCAAGCGCGCCGCTGGGCGTCGAATTTTTCGATCGCATCTCCGCCGTGGCGGTGTCGCCGGTGGACAACAACCGCGTGCTCCTCGGCAATCAGCGCGCCATTTTCCGCTCGTCTGTGGCTGCGACCAGCTCCGGCAGCACGGCATTTGCGCGCAGCTCGCCGCGCGAGGGTTGGGTGTCGTCGCTGATCTTCGATCCGGTGGATGCGCAAGTGGCGTACGCGACCTATTCGACGTTCGGCGGCGAGCACGTCTGGCGCACGACGGACGCCGGCGCGACATGGAGCGCCATCGACGGACAGGGCGCCGGGCGCCTGCCCGATGTACCGGTGCATCACCTCGTCATCGATCCACAGAACCGCGAGCGCTTGTATATCGGCACCGATATCGGCGTATTCGTTACGCTCGACGGCGGCTTGTCCTGGGCGCTCGAAAATGGCGGCTTCGCCAACGTGATCGTTGAACGGCTGGCGATCGCGCCGAACGCTGCCGGCGGCCCGCAGCTTTACGCCTTCACTTATGGCCGCGGCGTGTGGCGTGCGCCGCTGGTGGATTTCGATGCGGTAGCGAGCTATCGCATTGGCGCCGATCTATCGGGCACGTTCTACGATCCTGCCCGAGATGGCCAGGGCCTACTGATCGAAGCCACCAAGCTCGATGGCGTGACCGGGGTGCTTGTGACCTGGTACACCTATGACCGCGGCGAACCGGCGTGGCTCGTGGGTACCGGCACCGCCAATGGCAATGAAGTTCGGGTGCCGATGACGATCACCCGCGGTGGCGGCTTTCCGCCAAATCATGTGGCCAGTTCCGTGATCTCCGAGCCGTGGGGCGAGCTGATCTTGCGCTTCGACGATGCCAACCGTGGCCGCGCCGAATGGACCACCGCGCGTGCGGGTTTTTCCAGTGGCAGCATGCCGCTGATCCGGCTAACGCGCGTCGGCGCGGGCGCACCCGGTTTCGCGCGTTGCCGCAGCGGCAGTTGGTACCAGCCGGCGCAGGACGGCCACGGGCTGCAATGGCAAGTGCTCGATGGTCCATCGCCGCAACTGATCGCCGTTTGGTTCGCCTACCTCGACGGTCGTCAGCGCTGGCTCCTTGGCACCGGGCCGATTCAAGGCGACCGAGCGCAGCTGACCATGACAAGTTTTCGCGGCGCCGAATTTGCGCCCTTCAATCCGGCCAGCGTTGTTCGCGAACCTTGGGGTACGCTGGAAGTGATTGCGCTGGCCGATGGCAATGCGCGTATCCAATGGCAAAGCACCCAGGCCGGATACGGCACTGGCCAGCTCGATCTGGTGCGCCTGACGGAACTGCTGGGGACCGCATGTCGCTAAGGCAGGTCGCCGTGGCGCTCGTTGCGCTCGCGTTGTGCGCCTGCGCGTCGGCGCCACGGCCCGCATCCTCGCGCCAGCCGCCGGCAAGCTGGACCGCCCAGGACGTCGCGTTCCGCGCACTCGGCCTGGTCGGCACGCCTTACGTCCGCGCCGGCGCCAGTCCGCAACAGGGTTTCGATTGCTCGGGATTCGTGCAGTTCGTGTATCGCGACGCGCGCGGAATCGGCCTGCCACGATCGACCCGCGAGCAATTGGCATTCGCCGGCGACAAGGTATCCAGGACAGCGCTGCAGACCGGCGATCTGGTGTTTTTCGACACCGGCGGCAACGGCGTATCGCACGTCGGCATTTACGTCGGCGAGGGGCGCTTTGTCCACGCGCCGAATCACGGCGGACGAGTGCGCCTGGACAGGCTCGACGATCGTTATTGGGCGAGCCGCTATCTGGCTGCGCGGCGCGTCGATTGATGGAAGTTAAAGGCCGATCGCCGTCGCCACACTCGCGGCATCGTCCATATGCAAATGATGGCCGCCCGGCAAACGCACCAGACGCTGCGGGCGCAGCGCTTCGATGCGTCTGTCGGCCGCCGGACCGCTCAAGTAAGGCGTCTGGGGATCGGCCAGCACAATCGTCGTTGGGGCACGGATGGCGCCCAGCAACTGCAAGTACTGCTCTTCGGTCGCACGGATGGGCGTGGGCAGCGTCTGCCGTGGATCGGAGCGCCACACATAACCATCGGGCACCCGCTTGAGCGCACGTTCAACCAGCGTGCGCGCAGCGCGCTCGCCAAGATCGCCCGCGGCGATGCGCGCGCGCACGGCGGAATCGATGTTGGCATGCACAGTCAGTCGTTTGCCCGCCAGCATGCGACGCGCATCCATCGCCTTGCGCAGATCGCCCGCCAGATCCTGACTGTCCCGCGACAAAGGTCCAAGCGCTTCGATCAGCACCAGCCGTTCGATGCGATCCGGGTACGCGGCAGCGATCAATGTCGCAATCGCGCCGCCCATCGAGTGACCGATCAGTGTCAGGCGCTTCCAGCCGAACGCGTCGATCAAGGACACGACATCGAACACATAATCGATGAAGTGGTACCAGGTTCCTGCCGGACGATGAAAGCTGCGTCCATGTCCCGGCAGATCTGCGGCGACCCGATACCCCGACAACAGCGGCGCCAGCGCAGAGAAACTCGCGGCGTTATCGAGCCAGCCGTGCAGCATCAAAGTTGGCGCGTCGCCTTCATTGCCCCAGCGCAAACCTTCCCAGCGCTGACCACTGGCGCTGCGTTTGAAGTTCTCGCTCATGCGTCGATCCAGGGTTGCGCGGCGCGCAACTTCGCCGCCAATGCTGGCGCGTCGGCATCGCTGGGGACGAGCGGCATTCCCGACGATTTGCGGACCACATCCGCCAACGCATCGGCGTGTGCGGCGCTGGCGTTGAGTGCAGGAATGTAGCGCAGCGCCTGGCCGCCGGCTGCGATAAACGCGTGCGCATTCTGCTCGGCGATCTCCTCCAGCGTTTCAAGGCAATCGACAGCAAAACCAGGACAGATCACATCCAGTGTTGTGACCCCAGCACGCGCCAGGTCGAGCAGCGTTTTGTCGGTGTAGGGCTGCAACCAAACTTCGCGGCCCACGCGCGACTGAAATGTCGTCACGACCTCGCTCTCGGACAACTGCAAGCGCTCGCGTAGCCGCCTTGCGGTGGCATGGCATTGGCAAAAATATGGATCGCCGTTGCGCAAATAGCGCCGCGGTACGCCATGGAAGCTCAGCACCAGTTTGTCGCCGCGACCGTGCGCCTGCCAGTGCATGCGCACGCTTTGCGCCAGCGCTTCGAGATAGCCGCTGTGATCATGGTAGTGCGGAATGAACGTCAAGCGCGGGACCAGCCGCCAGCGCGACAGCAGTTTTGCAACCGCGTCGAACACCGAGGCTGTCGTGCTGCCCGAATACTGCGGATACAGCGGCAACACCGCCAACTCGCGCGTTCCTTGTTGCCGGAGTTGATCGAGAACCTCGCGAAGATTCGGCGCGCCATAGCTCATCGCCAGCTCGACGCGCCATTCCGGCAGGCGTTGTGCCACCGCCGCGCACAGCGCCTGCGAATGCAACATCAGCGGCGAGCCTTGCTCGGTCCATATCTGCTGGTAAGCGCGTGCCGAACGCTGGGGGCGGATGCGCAAAATCACACCATGCAGAATCAACCACCACAACCAGCGCGGCGCCTCGATCACGCGCGGATCGCTCAAAAACTCGGCGAGATACGCACGCACCGCCGCCGTCGTCGGCGCGCTGGGTGTGCCCAGATTGACCAGCAGCAGCGTTCGCCTCGGCGGCGCTGCGTGACCGGTTTTTTCGTCGATGCCTAGGTAGTTCATCCGCGCGTTATGCCACAAGCGCCGCGCGCGTGGCGTGGTGAAGCGCCAAACCGTCGTGCGAACTCCCGCAGCGGCCACGAACACGCGTCAACCAACAGTGGCATAGTCACGCATCCCCAACCAACCCGGAGCACAACATGGGACTCTTCAGTTTTGTAGCAACTGCTGGTGCGAAGTTATTCGGCGGCAAGAAGCCCTCGGAAGTGCCGAATCTGGGCGCTTTGGTCAAAGACCACGTGCGCAAGGTGGGGCTGCCGGTGGATCACATCCACTATTGGTTGGAGAACGAAGTGCTGGTCGCCGCCGGCTGGGTGAAGGATAAAGCCACCAAAGAGAAGGTGATTCTGGCGGTCGGCAATGTCGAGGGCGTCGAGAAAGTCGAAGACCGTCTGGTCGTCGGCTCGCCGCCGACGTTCGCCAAACCGGCGCCGGTCGCCGCGGCACCGTCGACGGCGCCGGTGCTTGCCGAAGCACCGATCCCGGTCGAGGCCTTGCCGAGCAAAGAAGACGCCGAGAAAGACGCTTTCGAGAGCCGCACGCATGTGGTCGAAAAGGGCGATACGCTGTCCAAGATCGCCAAAGAGGTCTATGGCAATGCCAACAAGTACATGGTGATCTTCGAGGCCAATAAACCGATGCTGTCCGATCCCGACAAAATCTACCCCGGCCAGACGCTGCGCATCCCGCCACTCGACAAATGACGGCTGTTGTCATCCCAGGCCCGGTCGGCGCGCTCGAAGGCGCGCTGGGCGGCGCCGCATCGCCGCAACGCATCGCTGTGATTTGTCACCCGCACCCACTGCATGGCGGGACGATGGGCAACAAAGTGGTGACGATGCTGGAGCGCGCGCTCAGCGAAGCGCACTGCGCAACGCTGCGCTTCAATTTTCGCGGCGTTGGCGCCTCCGACGGGAGCTTCGATGAAGGTCGCGGCGAGCAGCAGGACCTGGCGGCCGCCGTGGCCTTTTTGCGCGAACGGCATCCCGGCTTGCCGCTGTGGCTGGCTGGATTCTCTTTCGGCGCCTTTGTCAGTGCAGCGCAGTCCGATGCGCTGGGCGCGCAATGCCTGATCAGCGTGGCGCCACCGGTGGCGCGATTCGGCCTGAACTTCCCCACGCGCCCAAGCGCACGCTGGATTGTCGCCCAGGGCGATGCCGACGAAGTCGTCGCCGCCAGCGATGTCTTTGCCTTCTTCGCGAATTTCGATCCGCCCGTGGAACTGCTCACCTTCCCCGGCGCCGGCCATTTTTTCCATGGCCGACTGGTCGAGCTGCGCGATCGCTTGCTGGCGATGCTTTAGTCGAAGTTAGCCGGGCATCCGCCCGCAACCGAAAACCAAGAACCAAGAACCAAGAACCAGACTTCAAGCCTTCGCCTGATGCGGAAACAGCTTGCGTTCCAGCCACACGAGGCCGTGATCGATGGCCCACGCGATCAACCCGATCAGCGCGAGAATCAAGAAAATGTGCTCGGTCAGTCCGCGACGTTGGCTGACATTTAGCATTGCGCCCAACCCGTGCGGCGCATTGATCAGTTCCGCGAGCATGATGTATCCGAATGCCAGTCCGAATAGCCCACGCAGCCCGCGATACATTTCAGGCAGCGCACCTGGCAGCAACACTTTCAGAACGATTTGCTGATCGCTCGCACCCAGTGTGCGCGCGGTATCGACGTATCGATCCGGCACCGCCAGGATCGAGGCAGCGGCCGTTGCGAACACGAATGGCACTGCGGCGACGAAGATAAACATCACCTTCTGCGTCTCGCCGATGCCGAACCACAGGATCGTCAGGGGTATCAGCGCCGCGACCGGCACATTGCTCATCGGGATCACAATCGGACGCAGGAACGATTCGATGACCCGCAGCGAGCCGGCCAGCACGCCGAGCGGAATACCGATCACCAACGCCAGACTGAAGCCTGCCAACACGCGCAGCATCGTCGCCAGAATGCTCTGCCCTAAATTGCGCTCGAACAGAAGATTCGGCACCGCCTGAATCACCTCCATGGGACTCGGCAAGATGGCCGGGGAGATAAAGCGCTCCTCGGCCGCACCCAGGGTGGCGACGAACCAGAAGAACAGCATCAGCACCAGACACGTCGCGGCAAGCAGCTGTCCGGTGCCAGCGGCTGGCGGTTGGCGCAGTTCGAGCTTGAGAAAGCGCATCGTTGCGGCTCGGGATTGGCTTCGACAGATGCGACGTTAGACGTTCGAGGGCCAAACGTCAAAACCGCGACGCCCGCGAGCGCGTCCACACCGCGCCTGGCAACGTCGCAGCTCTCGCTAACGCAATACCGCCGCTAACGTCGCCCGGTCGACCGGGCGCCCCAGGTGATAACCCTGTGCGATATCGCATCCCATGGCGACCAACGCTTCCAGCACCAGCGCATCCTCGACGCCCTCGGCGACGGCGACCATGTCCAGATGGTGCGCCAGATCGACCATCGCGCGGACCAGTTGCGCGGCGCGCGGATCGCGCATCATCGGCGTGACGAACAACTGATCGATCTTCAGCTCGGTCGCGGGAAAATGCTTCAAATAGGTGAACGATGAGTAGCCCTGTCCAAAATCGTCGATCGCGATACGGATGCCGGCATCGCTCAACCGGTTCAATGCCATCGCGCTGTATTCCGGATCTTCCATCACCGCCGTTTCGGTGACCTCAAGCACCAGCGCGTTTGCCGGAACGCCCCAGATGGCGAGCGCGGCCGACACCTGCTCGACGAGCCCGGACAGCGTGAATACCTTGGGCGAGAGATTGATCGAGCAGCGCAGGCTCGGCGCCAGTTCCCGAAGTTGCGCAAACTCGCGCAGACTCGCGTTGATACTCCACCGCGTCAGTTCGGGCGCCAGACCCGCCTGTTCGGCCAACTCCACAAAGCGCTGCGGCGCGATCACGCCGCGCTGCGGCGAGCGCCAGCGCGCCAGCGCTTCCACCGCCACCACACCCCGCTCACGCAAGCTCACCAAGGGCTGAAAAGCGACCGTGAGCTCGTTATTCGCCAGAGCATCGCGCAACTCGTCGATCAACAACACATCGTCGCTGAAGGGCGCGGCAATCGCGATGCGGCGCCCGGCCTGCAAAGCTTGATCGACGGCCGCCGCCGCGCCGCGCAACAACACGTCCGCATTAAGTCCGTGGTCTGGAAAAGCGCACAAGCCGATGGTCAGTAGCGGCGTGATCAAGCGGCCACCGACAGCGACCGGCTGCTCGAATTCTCGGGTGATCCTCTGCGCCGCCAGTTCGCCGTGCGCAGTGTTCAGCAGTCCGGGAAGTACGATCAGCAAATCGCTATCGCCAGTGCGCAACACGCGATCGTTGGGCCGCAAGGTCCTGGCGATGCGCGCCTCGATACCCTCCAGCAATTGCTCGACTGCGGCAAAACCAAGCAGCACCGATAACTGGCGGTTGCGGCGCATGTGCACGTGCAGCAGGCAGAACGGGCCACCGTTGGCGCACAGCTCGGTGGCGATGGCGAGCGCCTCCTGATAGCTCTGCGCTCTCATAGGAAAAGGGTTGCCGTATCGATGCCGTAGGCGCCTTCGGGAATCGCACGAACGATGTGCACCCTCTCGTGCGCATTGGGCGCATTCGCCAGCGGCCAAAGGTCGACCTGCCGGAACGCCGCGTCAATCGATTTATCAGGATGGGTCAAGATGGTCACTCGCGGATACAGACGCCGCGCCGGATTCTGCGCCATCACCACCGCCACCTCGCCCGACGACAGCTCGACCAGCGAGCCCGTGGGATACACACCCAGGCACTGGGAGAACTGCTCGATCAACTCGCCCTGAAACAAGCGGTCGCGCTCGCGATACAGCGTCTGCAGCACGTCGTGGCGCGCCAGCGCCTTCTGATGGACGCGTTCGCTCGACAGCGCATCGTAGGTGTCGACGAGGCCCAGCATGCGCCCGAGCAGCGGAATCTTGGTGCCGCTCAAGCCGATGGGATAACCCGATCCGTCGTGGCGCTCGTGATGGTGCAGGATCATCAAGCTGACTTCGGTGTTATGGATACCGGACTCGTCGAGCATCTTGAGTCCGAGTTCGATATGCGTGCGCACTTGGGTCATCTGCGCCGCGGACAAGGGGCCGGCGTGGTTGAACAACGTCTCCGGGAGCGCCGCCTTGCCGATATCCATCAACATGCCGCCGCTGGCAAGATCGATCAGCACTTCGCGCGGAAAACCAAGGTGCCGCCCGAAGGTTGTCGCCAATGCGCAGCAATTCACCGAGTGCGCGTACGCGTATTCCTCGCGGCGACGCAAGGTATCGAGCCAGAAGAAGGCATCGGCGCTGCGGATGACGCTGGCAACAATGGGCTCCATTGCCGCGCCCAGTTCGTCCGCCGACAGGCGCTTGCCGGTGCGCACATCGTCGATGAAACGGCTTGCCAACTGCCGCGCGTTTTCCCAGGCAACCTTGGCCTTCGGCAGTTCGTCCTCGGTGAGGGTTTCGTTGAGGTAATTCACGATCCGCGGCACGCTTCGGCTGCCGACCGTGCCATAACCCAGCTTCTCCAGCACTGTACGTTCGCGTTTGGTGCTCTTGACCAGATCGATGTAAACGAACTGGCAATAGCGCCGCAGCTGCTCGATTTCGCTCAGCGCCTGGATGCGAAAACCCTGCAGCGGAAACGGCGTATCCGTCCACGGTCGATCCAGTCGGCTGACGAACATGCCGAGCTGCAGGGACAGGACCTCAACCTTTCGTTCCTCGATTTCCATCCGGCTGAGAGCAACTAGCGGTCGCTAAGGATGCCATCGCGCGGCGGCGATTGTGCTGTGTTTTGCAAATTCTGGTTCCAGACGCGGCTACTTGAAACGTCCGGCAACAGGAATGCTGACGGGCAACAGGGAAATGCAAACCTTGCCCATGCTCTGGCGGTCAAGCTTGCGCGTGACCAGCGGATACCCGCTGGAACCTGCATAGAAACAGATATTGGTATCGAGCAGATAGCGCAGCGCCATCGGTACGCCTCACGTTCTCGCGGAAGCGGGTCCGCAGGCTCGACAAAATCATCCGACAAGGGCGGGCAGGTTTTCGAGCAACCGGCTCAGGCTCTGCGCCATCTCGCGCAGCACGACTTCGTTGCCGCGACGATAAATCTCGACCTCACGCGTGTTGAAGAAAACTCTTTGGGCAGCCGCACCGCCTGGCTGTTGCCCGACTGGAATACCTTGGCAGTGGTCGCGGCGAGAACTCCGTGCAGATGCATCAAAGATTCGCGCTTCGCAGCCCAAGAATGTTCGGCAACTTCGCTCCGCAGCCCAACCTGCGCAAAACATACGCTGGCGCATAGTGTGTTTGTTCTATCCACCCGACCATACCTTTCTCGTCAACGCGGCGTCTGCTGCGATGTGTCCCCTAAGCCTAACTGGAGAATCACCATGGCGAAGAAAGTAGCGAAGAAGTCCGTGCGCACCGCCGCGGCCACCAACCCGAACCCGGCGCGCGATGTGCTGCTGGCCTCGATCGGCGCTGTGTCGCTGGGTGGCAAGGAAGCGCAGAAGCTGGTCGGCGGCTTGATCGACGACAGCCAGCAGTTCGGTCAGCGCACCCTCAAGCTCGTGGAAGGCACCGTCAACGAAGTGCGCCAGCAGGTGCTGGGCGTCGTCGAGAAGGTCCAGGACACGGCGCAGCAGAACCTCGCACAGGTCGAGACCGTTGCGCAAACGCAGGTATCGAAAGTGCTCGCGCGTCTTGGCATTCCGAGCAAGAACGATGTCGCACAATTGTCGCGCCGCGTCAGCGACCTGAGCCGTCAGGTCAAGGCGCTGCAAACCGCGCGCAAAGCGGCGTGATGTTGCGGGATCTTGGTTGTCGGTAGGCTCCCGGATAGCGGCTGTCGGCGCACCTGGAACCGTGTCGACAGCGTCGCATCCGCGAACGAATCCAAGAACCCGGAAGGAACCGTAAACGGCGGCGCGAAAGCGCCGCCGTTTACATTTATGGGTTGAGACATTGATCGGCGAGCTTGTTGTTGCGCGTTCTCGAATAACTGTCGTCGGCGCACGTGGAACCAACTCGACAGCATTGCGTCCGCGAACGAATCCAAGAACCTGGAACCGACAACCAGGAACCGTAAACGGCGGCGCGAAAGCGCCGCCGTTTACATTTGTGGGTTCAGATATTGATCGGCGAGCTTGTTCAGGTGCGCACGCTCGGCAGCTTTCAAGTACGGCGCCAGCAACACCATGACCTGATAGATCCCGCGGCCGATATCGACATCCTGTTTGGTGCCAGTCACCGGTTTGATCTGTTGGAAATTCAGCCAGAACGTGGTCAAGACCACAATGTTCTGCGCGATCGCCTCGATTTCGCGCTGGCTCGCGAGCATCGCCCCCGACTTGACCAGCTCCGTGCACACCGTCGAGATGCTCTCGTGGGCGCGTTTCAGGATGCGCGAAAAATGCATCTTCAGCTTGCGGCTGCGCGTCAGCAGGTCCACAAGATCGCGATAGATAAAGCGGTAATCCCAGATGCACTCGAACACCAGGTGCATCTGCAGCCAGATGTCCTCGAGATTGGGCGTGCGGGCGTCGGGCACGAGCAAGGCTTCGCCAATGCGCTCCTCGAAGCGCGCAAAGAGCTGCTCGATGATGTCGTCTTTATTGCGGAAGTGGTAATACAAATTGCCGGGGCTGATCTCCAGCTCGTCGGCAATATGGTTGGTCGTGACGTTCGGCTCGCCTTGCGCATTGAACATACCCAAGCTCTTGGCGAGGATCCGATCGCGCGTTTTCAGTGGCGCACTTTCCTGGCTCACGGTGTACCGCTCCCATGTTCGACGGCGTTTGCAAGCTCGCTGCGAGTGCTCGTCATTTCAAAGCCGGATGAACGCCCTCTCCCAGTCAATCCGGAGAGGGTTGGGGCGAGAGCGAGGCCGTCGCAACAAAGCGTACAACGATCACTCTCACCAGGGCTTCGTGCCGACTCCTCAAGCGGAGAAGGCACGTTGCCGTTGATCGAATCTCTTAAAACTTGCCGCCCAAACGTTTGACCAGATCGATGTACTTCTTCATCGCCTCATCGCTGGTGAGCCCTTTCAACTTCTCCCACGCCTCGTATTTGGCGGTGCCGACAAAATCGAAGAAGCCCGGCTTGGGGCCAGAGACATCGCCTTCGGTGGCCTGCTTGAAGTGACTGTAAAGCTTAAGCATCGTGTCGTTGTCCGGGCGTTCCGGCAACTGCTTGGCAGCCTCAGTCGCGGCATCGAATTGGGCTTTGAGATCGGACATGTGCTCCTCCGTGCTGTCGATCGCTTAAGGAACGTGGACTATTCAGCGCCGAGCGAATTAGCGCAAGACGTACGGACGGTCCATCGCATGCCTTCGACGCTCCCACATGCGATAAATCGCGCCCCGACGAAATCATCTGCGAAGTCGCACCTCGACGCGCAGCGAAAACCATGTTTTCGCTCCGCGGGCGTGGCCTGCTTCTATGCCGGGTCAAAGTTTCCGCTGGAAATTTTGGCACGAGAGTCTATGCCGCCTCAAAGTTTCCGCAGGAACCTTTGGCACGAAACACCATCGCGCGTTATCTTTGCCGCTCGTTTGTCGCCAACGTCGGGGAGCTAAAGCGCAATGAGTTATTTCATCACCGGTGCCACAGGTTTTATTGGCCGCTTCCTGATCGGCAATTTGCTGAAGCGCAAGGGCACGATCTACGTACTCGTGCGGCGCGGATCGAAAGAAAAGTTCGAGGCGCTGAAGGATCGCTACCCGGAAGCCGGCGATCGTTTGCAGGCAGTCACCGGCGATCTGACCAAACCGCTGCTCGGTTTGACCGCCGAGGCGCAAGCGGCGCTCAAGGGCAAGATCAAACACTTTTTCCACCTTGCGGCGATTTACGACCTGGCCGCCAGCGCCGAGTCGCAACAAGCGGCCAACATCGATGGCACACGCAATGCGGTGCAACTGGGCGATTCGTTGCGCGTGGGCTGCTTCCATCATGTCAGCTCGATTGCCGCTGCGGGCCTGTACGGCGGCGTGTTCCGCGAAGACATGTTCGATGAAGCCGAGGGCCTTGATCACCCGTACTTCCGCACCAAACACGATTCCGAAGGCATCGTGCGCAAAGAATGCAAGCGGCCCTGGCGCGTCTATCGCCCGGCGATTGTTGTCGGACATTCGAAGACCGGCGAGATCGACAAGATCGATGGCCCGTACTATTTCTTTACGCTGCTCAAGAAGCTGCGCGAAACCCTGCCGCCATGGATGCCGGTGTTGGGCTTCGAAGGCGGGCGCATCAACATCGTGCCGGTGGACTTTATCTGCGACGCGATGGACCACATCGCCCACGAAAAGGGTCTCGACGGGCAGTGCTTCCATCTCACCGATCCGGCGCCGCGGCGCGTCGGCGAGGTGCTGAACCTGTTCGCCAACGCCGGCCACGCGCCGGAGATGACGATGCGCATCGACGCGCGCATCTTCCAGATCATCCCGAGCTCCATCCGCAACATGGTCGGCGCGCTGCCGCCGGTTCGCCGCATCACGCAGCACTTGTTCAAGTCGTTGAACATTCCGCCCGACATGATGAAATTCTTCAACTACCCGACGCGTTTCGATTGTCGCGAAACCGAACGGGTGTTGCGCGGCACCGGGATCAAGGTGCCGGACCTGACCGGCTACGCGTGGCGGTTGTGGGATTACTGGGAACGCCACCTCGATCCAGAACTCTTCATCGACCGCACGCTGTCGAGCAAGGTCAAGGGTAAGGTGGTGCTGATCACCGGTGGTTCGAGCGGCATTGGTCTGGCGAGCGCGCACAAGATGGCGGCCGCCGGCGCCAAGACGCTGATTTGCGCCCGTGGCGTGGAGGATTTGGAGAAAGCCAAAGCTGAGATCGAAGCGGCAACGCCCGGCGCCGAAGTGTTCGTCTATCAAGCGGATTTGGCAGACCTCGCCTCGGCCGACGCGCTGGTCGCGAAAGTGCTCGCCGAGCATGGCCACGTCGACATTCTGGTCAATAACGCCGGCCGTTCCATCCGTCGTTCGATTGCGCTCTCTTACGATCGTTTCCACGATTTCGAGCGCACCATGCAGCTCAACTATTTCGGCTCGCTGCGCCTGATCATGGGCTTCCTGCCGGGCATGAGCGAGCGCAAGAAAGGCCACATCATCAACATCAGCTCCATCGGCGTGCTGTCGAACGCACCGCGCTTTTCCGCATATGTGGCGAGCAAGGCCGCGCTGGATGCGTTCAGCCGCTGCGCGGCGAGCGAGTTCTCTGATCGCAACATCCACTTCACCATCATCAACATGCCGCTGGTGCGCACGCCGATGATCGGGCCGACGAAGATGTACGACAACGTGCCCACGCTGACTCCGGAAGACGCCGCCGATCTCGTGGTGCGCGCCGTCATCGAGCGACCGCAACGCATCGCCACGCGCGTCGGCATCTTTGCCGAAATCCTGCACTTGCTGGCACCCAAGGTGTATCAGGTGGTGCTCAACACCGCATTCCAGCTATTCCCGGATTCCGCGGCAGCGAAGGGCGTGAAGCCAGGACAGGAAGCACCGCCGTCGAGCGAGCAGGTCGCGTTTGCTTCGATGATGCGCGGGATTCATTGGTGAGGATCCGAGGACGCCGTGGCTTGGCGAGTCGTTGTTCGCTTGAGTATGAAAGAAGGTGGAGGCTCGGGGTTCCTGGAGCGGCTCCGAGCGCTTCACTGGGCCATCTTTGAATCTATGTCGATCAGGCTCACAGAGTCCTGATCGCGAAGGCGCAGTTCCATACCATCAGAAATCGTGAAATTCTTGACATGACGAACGCAGCCCAAGAGTTCCTTCGTTCCTTTCAAGCACTTCCGCCGAGCGACCAGCGGGCGGTGCTGGATCGTCTGTTGCGACTGCAACTCAAGTCGAAGTACACGGCACCATCTGACGATGACTTGGTTGGACATGCGAACGAGGTCTTTCTCGAGTTGGAGAAAGCGGAGTCGGCCACTTGAAATCGCCTACTCGGGGCGAGGTTTGGCTGGTCGATCTCGGACTTGCCGCTAAAGTCAGGCCTTGTCTCGTACTCAGCATTCCAGTCTCCGACGATGATCGTTCGCTTGTCGCTTTGATTCCTCATACCACCAGCTCGTACGGGTCGCGCTTTGAAGTAGAGGTCGCCGTCCCTTTTCTGCGGCCGGGTGCATTCGACTCGCAGAGCATCGTTACGGTGCCGCTCGTGCGGTTGAGCCGGCGCCTGGGTACATTGCGGCCAAACCAGCTCGATTCAGTCGAAGAGAAAGTACGTCTCTGGTTAGGCTTGTAGCATCTTCCGCCCGAAACGACACGCCAGCCGTCGAGTTTGGGAGGACGAACCGCCTTGGCGGTGTTTGGCCGACGATAATCGCCGAATTTGCGCAATCATCGGCGCAGTCTTCGCACGCCAGATGCCGCCATGAACTCAATGCTCGCTGGCGCCCTGTATTTCGCCACCGTTTTCGCCGCAGGATTTGCGCTCGGCGTGCTGCGGACCTTGCTGCTCTTGCCAGCGGTCGGGCCGCTGATTGCGGTGTTGATCGAATTGCCCCTCATCCTGGGCATTTCCTGGCTCGCCTGCTCGCGCATTCTGAGGCACTGGCCGCAGACGGATACGCGTGCTGTCGCGATGGGTGCGTTCGCCTTCGCGTTGTTGATGCTCGCCGAGGCTGCGATCTCGCTTCTGCTGCTCGATCGAACGCTGGCTGAGCATCTTGCTGCATATGCGAAACCGGAGCACTGGCTGGGACTGGCAGGTCAGATCGCGTTCGCGGTGTTTCCGTGGTGGCAGACGCGGCGATCCAGGAAGAAACGATTGGCCTGACGCACTCACCTTGAGCATTCGATTCGCCTCCGACAGCGCGGTTCTGCCTCAGCACGGGGCGATGCATCCAATCCGCGGACCAATTGCGTTTGCCGCATCGCGGCGGCATTGTGGCGACGAGCGATCGCCATGACTCAAGCCAACGACACCCACGTCACCCCTGCCCCGGCACTGCATCAGGTGCCGCTGACGTCTTCGGGTGCCGCTGGCGAGACTTTCGATTTGCAGGTTGGGCAGCGTCTCGGCGCGTTCGAGTTGGTGAAGCTGCTGGGCAAAGGCGGAATGGGACAGGTGTTCCTCGCCGAGCAGTTGCACCCGGTGCAACGTCAGGTTGCGCTGAAGTTCATGCAGCAGCGCTTGACCGAACCCAAGGCGTTGGCGCGCTTCGAGATCGAACGTCAGGCGCTGGCCCGGATGAGCCATCCGGCCATCGCGCAAGTGTTCGAGGCGGGCGCTACGGCCGACGGCTTTCCCTATCTCGCCATGGAGTACGTGCCGGGCGAACCCATCGATCGCTGCTGCGAGCGGCTGCAGCTGCCGCTGCAGGCACGCATCGAGCTGTTCGTGCGCGTTTGCCTCGGCGTACAACACGCACACCAGCGCGGGATCGTGCATCTGGACTTGAAACCGGGCAACGTGCTGGTGGTGGATGTGGACGGTACGCCGCAGCCGAAGATCATCGATTTCGGGCTCGCCACCACCGCCGGGCGCGGGCAAAACCAGCGCAGTTCTGTGCTGGCAGGAACGCGCGGTTATATGAGCCCGGAGCAGGTCGGACTCGATCTCGATGGCCACGGCTTGGACGTCGATGCACGCAGCGATGTCTACGGCCTGGGCGTGATGTTGTATGAACTGGTGTGCGGCGCACAGCCCTTCACGCTGGCCGAGTTGAGTTCCGAGGACATGCTGCAGTTGCGGCTCGATTACCTGCGCCTGTCGCCGCGGCCGGTGCCCGAACAACTGCGCTCACGCGGGCGCGGGGGCGAGGCGCGATTGGCCGGCGGCGATCTGGAAGCCATTGTTGCGCGAGCGATGGCGCTCCGGCGCAGCAGCCGTTATGAATCGGTCGGCGAACTGATCGAAGACTTGCGCGCCTTCCTGAGACACCGCCCGGTGCGCGCACGCCGCGTCTCGCGCTGGCATCGGGCACGACTGTACGTCAGGCGCAACCGCACGCCGGTGACCCTGGCGGGCCTGCTGCTGATCTTGCTGTTGTCGGGTCTTGGCGTGGTTACCAACAGCTTGTTGCAGGCGCAGCGCGACCGCGATCTGGCGTCGGCCCGACAGAGAGAGCTGGAGCGGGTCGTCGACTTCCAAAAGGAAATGCTTTCCAGCGCCGATCCGGCGACCTTGGGTGCCCGTCTGCGATCCACGCTGCGCGAGCAGTATGCGAAAGCGGCGCCAGCGGCGGATGTGGCGCAGTTCGAAAGCGACCTGGCCCTCGCCAACCCCACCGAGGCCGCGCGTCGACTGCTCGGCGAGGAGCTGCTTGCGCGCGGTGTAGCCACCATCGAGCGCGACCTTGCCGATCAGCCCGTAGTTGCCGTGGAGCTTTTGCAAAGCATCGCCGAATCCTACGCAGCGCTCGGCGCCTATCAACGCGCGGTCGATACCCTCGCCAACGCCAAGGCGCGCTGGCAGGCGATCGGCGGCGATGCGCACAAGGTGAGGCATCTGGAACTGATGTCCCTGGTCTGGCGACGTCCGCTCGGTCGATGGCAAGAGCTTCCGGCTGAGATCGAAGCACTGACCGCGGCTGCGCGCGCTGCCGGCGATGCCGAGGTGATGTTGCGCAGCCAGATGCTGGGCGCCGAAATCGACGGCCTGGGCGCCGGCAAGCTGGCACACAGCATCGCGGCGGCGCGAGCGCTGCTGCCCGAGTTCGAGCGCGTGTTCGGCCCCAGCAGCGATGAAACAATTCTCGCGATGCAGGCGCTAGCGCAGTTGCTGTCGCGCAATGGCGATTTCGAGGGCGCGTTTCCGGTGTGGCAGGACCTGTTGACGCGCATGCAGACGACCCGCAGCGAAGGCGATTTGCTTCGTGTCGGCGCGATCGAACAATTGTCCGTCAACTATGCGCGTCGCGGCGAGGCTGCAAAGGCGCTTGAGTTGAGCGAGGAAGTTGTAAGACTCAGGCAACGCCTGCAGGGTAACGAACACCCATCCACGCTCAATGCAATGTCGGCGAAAGTGATCCCGCTCGCGAATCTGGGACGACTGCCGGAGGCCATCGCCGTGACCCGGAGCGTGCTCGACGCGCGCATTCGCGTGCTCGGCGCCGACCACCCGGACACCTTGCGCTCGATGCTGAATTTGGGCGCTTACTACGCACTCAGCGACGACATCGCGAGCGCCGCCGAGATCACCCGCGACAGCCTGGCGCGACGTCTGCGCACTTTGGGCCCGGATCATCCGGACACCTATGTGGCGACCCACAATCTGGCGGATTACGAGCTGATCCTCGGCAATGTCGAGGAAGCGCTGCGGCTGGCCGAAACCACACATCGCGAACGTCTCCGGATCCTGGGCCCGACGCATCCGGAGTCGCAGGGCTCGTTGCCGCTGCTGGCACGAGCGCTGGCCGCTGCCGGCCGCTGCGAGCGCGCCATTCCCATGCTGGAAACCGAGCGCAGCGACCCGGAGAGCCTGAAGAACCCCAGCACCCGTGCGCAGTCGATGGCCGCGCACTACCTCGCCGGCTGCTATCGACACGTCGGTCGCACCGCAGAAGCCAATGCGCTGCTGTCCGCGCTCGGCGGCATCCTCGACGCGAAGTATGAGGATTTAAACCCACCGCAACGGCATGTATTGCGGCAGATTCGGGCGGCGGCGAAGTAGCTTTGCGGAGGCATGGCGCGGCCAGGCGCATGCCACGAATCGGGTGCGGAACCGGGCTCTCGGCGGGCGATCGGCGCCGCAGGCAAGCCTTGCCGCTGGGATCAAACCGGCAGAGACTCCATGCACCCGTCGCGAGTCGAGTTTGCCCGATGATCCCAACACGCTCCGCCCTGTCGCTGCTGGTCCTGCCCGCACTTGGTCTCGCCGAAGACGTCGTTCCGCTCCAGGGCGTCCTGCGTGCGCTGCAACCGGGCGATATCGCCTGCTACGCGGAGATGGAGGTGAACGGCAAGGCGCAATCGTTGATGGCGGATTTCAGCATTTGCGAGGAAGGCGAGGCGTGGATCGGCCAGCCGGTACGCTTTGCCTGGAAGGAGGCGCAAGTGCTCGCCGCCGACTGTCAGGGCGATATGGATTGCGGGCGCAGCGATACCGTCAACTTGATCGGTCACATGCAGCTCGATCCCGCAAGCCCGAGCTGCGCCCAGGGCGAAGCCACCGCGTTCCAATGCGCCGTGGGCGCCAAGCAAGTGGCGGTCTGCCACTCCGCGGGCGGGAGATCGGGCAATTGGCTGCAATACCGATTCGGCCGACCGGGCCAAACGCCTGAGCTGATCTGGCCCGAGTATCCCGCTGATCCGATTCTGTCGGCCGAAGGCCGTGTCGAATCCTATGCCGGCGGCGGCGCCAGTTGGCTGCGTTTTCGTCGCGGCGATCATGCCTATGTGGTCTACACCGGCATCGGCCGCTGGGGCGACAACGGCGAAACTCGAGAACAATCCGGCGTAGTGGTCGAACGCCGCGGCGAAACCATCGCCGAGTTGCGCTGTAGCGGATCGGTCCGGTCGGAACTCGGGCCGGAGTGGTTCGAAAGTGTCGGCGTGGAAGCGGTCGATGAGGCCGAATTCACGATCCCAGGGACATCGCCCTAATCGACGCGCACGCTGAACGCCTCGTGTAACGAGATCACCCCGGCACGCGCCAACGTCACGGCATTGCTGGTGATCGACGTCATGCCCTGCTGAATGGCCAACGCATGGATAGCGTTGGCATCTGCGCCGGGCACGATCAAGCGCGCGATCTCCGGCGTCACCTGCAATAGCTCATAGATACCAATGCGTCCTTTCACGCCGCGCCCCTCGCAGCGTGGACAACCGTGGCCGACATAGAACACTTCGTCGCGGCCGACGCCAAGCGTTTCTCGAACATGGCCATCGACGGGCTCGGGTACCTTGCAGTGTTTGCAATTGCGCCGGCCCAGTCGCTGCGCCAGCACAGCCAGCAGCGTCGACTTCAGCAGGAACGGCAATACGCCGAGATCGAGCAGACGGGTGATCGTTGTCGCCGCGCTGTTGGTGTGCAGCGTAGAAAACACTAGGTGTCCGGTCAACGCACTTTCGACCGCGATCTCTGCGGTTTCCTGGTCGCGGATTTCGCCGATCATGACCACGTCCGGGTCGTGGCGCAGGATATTGCGCAAGGTGCGCGAGAACGTCAGCCCGGCGGCGCGATTGATCTGCACCTGGAGCACATCGTCGATCTTGGCCTCGACCGGGTCTTCGACGGTGATGATGTTGACGTTCTGTTTGCGGCATTCGAGCACCGCCGCATACAGCGTTGTCGACTTCCCCGAACCAGTCGGACCCGTAACCAGCACCATGCCCTGCCCGCGCTGCAGGCAATCGCGAAACCGCTCCTCGTCGCGCGTCGCGAACCCGATCTCCGCCACGCTGCGCAAGCCAAAAGCAGTGTTGAGGATCCGGATCACAACCGCTTCGCCGTGGATCGTCGGGATCACCGAGATACGCAAATCGACGTTCATCGTGCCGCTCTTGGCGCTGGCGCGGCCATCCTGCGGCACGCGGTGCTCGGCGAGGTTCATTCCGCCGATGACCTTGATCCGCGAAACGATCGCCGGCAACAGGATGCGCAAGAAACGGCGCACAGAGACCAAGTCGCCATCGATGCGGTAGAGCAACTCGCACGTTTCCTGGCCCGGCCGGATATGGATATCGGATGCGCGACGCTGAATGGCCGCGTCGATCATATCGGCAACGACTTTGACCACCGGCTGCTCAGTCGACAGGCGCTCGGCTTCATCCGCTTGCACCTCGCCGCTCGCACGTCGCAGATCCAGACCCAGGCGACGCACCATCGCCTCGTCTTCGCTGCGATCGAACTGCCGCGATAGTCCCAGCCGGACTAAACTCAAGCGCGCCAGGATCGGCACAACGCGGCGGGAAATGGCAAACTCGATGGGACGCGCACCCTCCGGGTCGTTCAGCAGCACCGCGAGCCGACCGCCGCTGCTCACCAGCGGCAGCGCGTTGAGGCGCCGCGAAATCGGCGATGGCAGCAGTTCGGCGACGTCAGCGTCGGTTTCTGGATAGGCGCACTCGAGCAAGGGCAGTCCGAGGCGTGCGGCGCGCTCGACCACCGCACCGAGTTCCGGATCATCGTGGCGCAGCTCCAGCGCCTCGTCGATACTGATTTGCTTGAAGCCCTTCAGTGTCGCGCGCGTCGTACCCTCTTCCACATCCATCCAGCGCCGGACATCGTCCAAGGATTCCAACAGCACGATGCGCGGGCCATTGTCGGTGCCGCCGCCACCACGCAGCGCATCAAACGCGGATTCCAACTCGCAATGCATCACTATGTGCGCCCCTGAACGCCCACTCCAGTGAGCCTAGCAGGGTATGCATCGATCAAAGCAGCGAAGCTCCACCAGTTGCCATTCTTCACGCTGGCCTTGCCAGAGTGCGCAAGCGCGATCAAAACCGTTGCGCGTAACTCACGTACCAGACTCGCCCGATGGGATCGTAAAGCCCATAAGCGAACTCGCCGGTCCGCGACACTGGAACGGGCCGGTTGCGCCAGTTGCGCACGCCGATGGCGACCTCGGCGTTCCAGGGCGCCTGCCACTGCCATTGGCCGTCCCATTCAACATGCGAACGGATGAAAATCTGGCACGCGGCATCAGGGGCACCCGTGGCGTCGATCGGCAGAGCGCAACTGCGGTAACCATCGGTGAATCGCGTCGAGATATTGAGCGCATGCGCGCCCGACGACCAGCCCAAGGTGCTGCTGGCGCGCAAATCCGGGAAGCCGAAAAACCGCAGCTGGTTCTCGGCGGCAGAACCCGTCGCGCGACGCTGTTCCAGATCGACCAGGTGGCTGGCGCGCAGGCGCCAGCGCCAATCGCCCAGGGAAGTGGCCAGGCGCGCACCAATATCGAGGTCGATGCCGCTGGCATCTTGCCGGGCAATGTTGACCCGCGGTTGGACGATAGAAATGATCGTGCCTTGCGCCGTACGCAACACCTCGCCTTCGGTGAGTCGATCGCAGGTGCGTCCGGCTGCCGCACAAACGATCTGGTTGTCGACGACGGTCTGCGCACGCAGGATGCCGACCTGATCCTCAATGCCCAAGCGCCACGCGTCTAGCGCAACATCGACGTGCTCCGCTTGCCAGACCAAGCCCAGCCCGCCTTGCCAGGCGCGCTCGGGCTGGAGGGATGGATTAAGTACGATCTGGCTCTCGAATCCCTGGGTGACGCACTGCCAGTCACGACGATGGCGTCGATGTTGGTCGCATCGGGCGCATTGTCCGGCAGGTTCTCGGTGGGCGCGTGCAACATGGCAACGAGGGCAAATGCAAGCGTCACGGCGTGTCCTCTTCGCCCCCCTGTACCAAGGTCGCCGCCAGCAGCAGTGGGGCGCTGTATGGCCGACGTGTGGATTCGATGGCCAGACCGTCGATAGGCCAGTCCGGATGCGGATTATCGTAGCGAATATGATATGCGGCAGGCTTCGGTGCGCGCGGATGCACGCTTTCGAAATACTGTGCCGACAGGCCAATGAACGCCATACGTTGTGTGTTTGGGGCATTTCCGTAGTAGGGCTGCAACCACGGCCGCAAATCCGGTCCGAGCATCAACGTCTTGCGCGCACGCTCGCCGTTTCGGTAAGCGATCTCGAGCACGGCGAACTGCGGATCGATGCGATCGACAATGATGCTGGGGGCGACCATCAGAAAGTCGATCGCGCGCGCTGTTTGCCCATGCACCGCGATACCGTCGATCCGCGATCCATCGGCAACATTGGCATCGCGATCCGGAACGAATTTGGGGAATACGCCGCAGCGAACTTCGTAGTCTTGCCCGAGGAGTCGATGCCGTCCGACCACGATTGCGCGGTCGAGGCGTATTGCCAGATGCAATTGTTCGCCGGTGCGATCCAGCGGCAGATTGCACTTGGGCCGCAGGTCGACAAAGGGCGGTTCGATGTCGGTGTGTTTGGCCGGTGCCATCGATACCGCTGCTCTGGGCGGGCCCGGATCGGCCGCACGCAACTGCTGGCGAACGCGCTCGGCGTCGGTCGGGAGGCGTGGCGCGTCGCCCGGCAACAGCGCCTGCGTACGTTCGCGAAGTTGGTCGATCGGTTCGTCGCTTCGATGCAAGGGATACAGCCATTGGCGCCGGCGATCGTCGCTCAGCAACGCAAAATCCTCGCCGAGCGCGACGCGCGTGAACATGCGCGTTTGCGCGACGCTAAGCGGCGGCGCCAGCCAGCGACCACTGGCCAGATCCAGCCATTGGGCCGCATTGCCTTGGAACACCACCGCACGCAGGCCATCGGCACTGACCGCAAACCCATGGTGTCCATCGCGAGACGGCAGTCCGTGTTTGATGACCTTTGGTGATGCGCCGTTGTCGAAAATCAACAGCTCGTTGCTCTGATTGATCGCCAGCAGTTTCTTGCCGTTGGTCGTCGCCGCCATGAACGGCACATCCAGTGGCCAGCTCTGAAGCGAGCGGCCGGTCTCCAGTTCGATCGCATCCAGATGGTAACCGGCATCGCCTCCGATCCCGCGCATGCGCCACAAGACGCCGTCGCTGAGCGCACCGTAGCGAATCAGCTTCGCCTCGGGCTGGGACGAAAACGGCAGCGATCCCACCGCGTCGACCAGATTTTCGCGTTTCATTACCAGCAGCCCGCTGGCGCCGGTCATGGCATCGTCGTACCAGGCCAGAACATGGCGTTGGTCGGCGGACAGCGCCAAAGATGGCCGAAAGGACGGCAAGGTGCGCTCGCCCAAGCGTTGCCCGTTTGCCAGATCGAAGGTGGCGATGCGCACCGCCGGGACGCCATCGTCATGCACCGCCCACGCGGCAAGAATGGTGTCGCCCTGCGCCAGCAGCGCGACCGGATTGGCCGGCAATTCGATGGGGGCATACGCTTCCTTGCCATCGGCGCTGTTCCGCACATGGAGCATTGCGGCTGAACTGACGACGACGCGTTCACCGACATCCAGCGCGAATCCGATGGCGAATGGGAACCGCATCAACGGACCTGCTGGTTTGCCATCGAGGCTCTGCAGTTGCGCTTGCTCAGCGTCGACGTGCAGTGTGCGCGCGGCATACACCCGTGGCGCCGATTGCAGCATCTCCAGTACCGGCGCCTGCGCCTGCAGCGGGAGATTGGTACGCAGCCGCCAGACGGCCGCCTCGCTGTTATGGGCCACCACCAGCAGACCGAGCCGGGCGTTCATGCCGCAGCGCGAGTTCGCGCCTACGCCGGGCGCACTGTGCAGCAGAGTAGCGGCGCCATCGTCGATACGGAACATCAGGCATTGCTCGCGACCCTGAATGCCAATGCGGCGCGTTTGAGGATCGATGTCCAGCACCTGCAACTCGCGATTGGCCACCACCGGCAAACTCGGCATGACGATCGTGCCGGTGTCGATATCGAGCACCTGGACACCCAGGCTGTCATGGACCGCCGCGAGCCAGCGACCGTCGCGGCTGAACTCGAACTCGTTGACTGCGCTCGACTGATAGGGCGAACTGATCCACCGCACCGCTCCGCTGGCAACGTCGATCAGGCCGATCCGCCCATTCAGCAAACCGATCGCCATGGTCGTCTCCGTTGGCGACAGACGCCAGGCGCGGATGTGCTCCGGGGGTTGCACCACCCATCGACGTTCCAGGGTAACCGCATCCAGCATTTCCATCGGCTGCGGTGTTTTCCCGTGAGTCGCGAGCCGCTCGAAGACGAACAAGCGTTGGCCGCCGCTGGAAAGCTGCAGGTTGCCATTGAAGATTCCCGGTTTGCCGAGCACGCGCCAATCGCTGACGCGATGCAGGCGCGCCACCACCGAGCCACCGGCTGCGTCGTCGGTTTCGCCAACCATGGCAAACTCGCCGTCGGCGCTGAACAGCAATCGCACCAGCTTCGGGAAGCGCGCGCTCGGCGGCATTATCTTTGCGCCTGTCCCAAGATCGACCAGCGAGCCATTCTGGCCGCGGCGATTGTGCATCGCCCAATTGGAATGCTCGCCGAGCAGATAGCGACCATTCGCCGCGACCGTGAGGGAGGTACTGGCATAAAACGGATCCACCCGGCCCGCCCACACGCGGTGACCGCTCGCAAGATCGAAGCGCTGGGCGTTGACGTGGTCGTCGGCGAGCGTCACTACCCATCGACCCTCGGGATCGATCACCACTTGGCCGGTATTGGTGCCGGTGGGCAGCACGTCGATCAAGGCCGGAGCTGCGGCTGCCAATCCAGCGAAGGTATAACGATTGGTCCGCGCAAGCGGCTCGGCGACCGCTTCTTGCTCGGCGAGATTATCGAGCAGCGGTGCCAGCGCATCCAGCGGCCGCTGCGCTGCGACGAGTGCGTCCACATCGCGGTCGCGAACTTTCCACAGCGCTTGGCGCGCCGCAGATGCCGCCTGTTCGGCCCGAATGTTCTCAGCTTCCGCGCGTCGCCACTGCCAGGTGCTCGCCCCAAGACCTGCGAGTAACGAGGTTGCAGCGATGAGTACAGCTCCGGCGAGCTTGGGTTCGCGACGCGCCCAGCGCGAGGTACGCTCCAGCGTGCTCTGTGCGCGCACGCTGACCTGGCGCCCTTCAAGAAAGCGGCCAAGATCTTCGGCCAATCCGCGCGCTGTGAGATAGCGTTGGGCGGCGTCTTTGTGCAGGCATTTCATCACGATCGCAGAGAGATCGAGCGGCACTTGGGTATTGAGCACATGCGGTGCTTCGAGCTCACCGGACACCACCATTTCCAGCGTGTGCCGGGGACTCGATCCCAAGTACGGCGGTCTCCCGGTGATCAGCTCATAAAGAATGGCGCCCAAGCCGTAGACATCGGTCGCCACGCCGATTCGCTGACCCTTGGCCAAGGCTTGTTCCGGCGCCATGTAGCACGGCGTTCCCGAGACTTCATCGGTGTCGCCGGCCAGCGCCTCGTCGAGTCGCTTGGCGAGCCCAAAATCGGCAACCATCGGTTCGCCACGTTCGTCGATCAACACATTGGCAGGCTTCAAATCGAGATGCAGAATGCCCAGGCGGTGCGCGTAGTCGAGCGCTTCGCTGATGGTGCGCAGCAAGCGCGCAGCTTCCGTCGGCGCCAATTTCCCTTCGCGATCGAGGCACGCGGCGAGGCTCTTGCCCTTGACCAGCTGCATCGAAAAAAAGTTGAGCTCGGCGTGCTGTCCGATCTCGTAGATCGAAACGATGTTCGGGTGGGTCAACCGGGCGGCCGATTGCGCCTCGCGTTGGAATCTGGCGATGAAATCCGCCGACGCCCAAGGACCGGCCGACAACAGCTTGACAGCCACCTCTCGATCCAGCGAGCGCTGCCGCGCACGATAGACCACACCCATGCCGCCTTGCCCCAAGAGCTCGACGAGTTCGTAGTCGCCGAAGTCGCGCTGTTCTGGATCGCTGAGGTCGAGCTCCAAGGCTTCCAGCGGCAGAAACGCCAGATGCTTGGGCGTATTGGTTTCGACGCTCGGACCGCTGCCGAAGGCCAGCCCTGCCAATCGCGAAACCGCGTCGGGCAACATGATCCTGGTTGCCGTGCTCATCGCAGTGCCAGCACTTGCGCTAGCGCCGCGCGCTCTTGTTCGAGGTCGGCGGCGTTGGTGACCGTTTGCGACAGCTCCAGTTGCACCAATTCGCGAAAACGCTGGCGCAATCGTTTGAGCGATATCACCAATGCCAGCGGCGCCAGATCGAGCCTCTGTGCCAGGTGCGCAAGCTGCCCGGGGATCGGTTCCTCCGACAGGAATGGCAACAACGCGTCGAACATGTCCAGTCGTCCCGCCTGTTGCGCTTCGATGCGCAAGCGATCAAGCGCCGTGTTCAATACCTGCAACGCGTAGGAACGCTGATAGGCCTGTTCCGGGCCGAGCGCGCTCTGAACCTCGGTTTGATAGCGGCACTCGAATTCGCCGCCCATCTGCTCGAACTCCGCCACCAGCGCGCCATCGCCCGACGAACGCCAGTCGCTGGCGAGAAACTGATGCAGCATCTGCAACAGATGCTGGCGAAACCGACCGAATTCCCGGCTCCTGCCAGCCATCCGAGTTCGAACCAACTGCTCGAAAAACGCCCGAACGATTTCCCCAGCCAATGCGGCGTCGTGGCCGCAACCGCGAACATAGGCATACACCGGGTACCAATAGCGCAGGCACAGCTCAATCAGCGCGCGCCGTGCCGAAGCATCGTCCACGCTGCTCGCCGTCGCCACCAGCGACCAGCGCGTGGCCGCGAATCGATCGTGCGAGGGCAAAGTGGTGTTGGTTGGCATGCGTGCTCCCTGCAGGTCTCGATCTCGCGATTACGGGTATGCCGGCTGCGATTACAAGCTCCCTGTCAGGCGATCCGAAGTGCCCGGACCTCGGACTCTACATCGCGCTCGTCCTCGACCAAGCCCAGCACCTCCTGGCGCACCAATTCCTGCAACCGTTGCCGCAACCGATGCACGGCGACGGCAACGGTGTTGCGCCGCATACCGAGCGCTTCGGCGGCGCGTGCGTAGTCCTGCGGATCCCCGGCGTCGAACAGGAATGGGCTGAGCGTTTGGAAAAGCGCCAGTTTGCCCGCCCGGCTTGCCTCGGACTCCAGATGCTTGAGCGCTTGGCGCACCACCACCTTGGCAAACTCGCGATCGAACTCGCGTTCGGGCGTGTGGTCGGTCGTCAGCTCGGTAGATTCGATATCGAGATTCGCACATCCACCCCCGCGCTTGAGCGCGTTCGCCGCCTCGCGCTGATTCATCACAAAGCGCTTAAGCGCTACCATCAGGAAGTTGCGAAAGCTGCCCTTGGCCGGATCGGCGCTGGCATGGCTGTTGAGGCGCATCAGCTGCTCAAAAAATCCTTGCGCCAGATCGTCGGCATCGCTCTCTGCGTGGCGGCGCAAGTACGCCAGCACCGGCGGCCTGTACAACGCAAACAGCTCGCCGAGCGCACGCCGAGCGGTACCATCCAGGCCGGCGGCGGCAGCAATCAAACTCCAGCGTGTGGTCTGAAAGTTAGAAATCGGACCCGCCCTTCATGGGTAACCAAAACCGTTATACAAAAGTTCTGCAAGGTTTAAGCCTTTGGCGCATAGCCTTTCGTCGGTAGAAGTGGTATGACCGGCTTGCGTGCCCAAAAAAAGGGGGTCAGCATATGCGGATGATGTTTGCAGCGGTGGTAGGTTTGGCACTGAGCGCGAGCACGCCCGGCGCCGAGTACAATTTTGCGGTCGAACCCACCTACACGCCTGAGCGTGCGAAGGAAGTTTACGAGCCGCTGATCGCCTACTTGAACAAGAGCACGGGGCACACCTTCAAGCTCGTGGTGGCCCGCAATTACGCGTTCTATTGGAACGATTTGCGAAAGCGCACTGACCTGCACTTCGTGTTCGACGAAGCGCATTTCACAGATTTCCGTATTCAGCGCTCGAATTACGAGCCTTTGGTGAAGTCCTCTATCCCGTCCAGCTATTCGCTGCTGACGCAGGAGAACATCGAAGAGGGCAACACGCAGGCCTTCGTGGCGCGCAGCCTCGTCACCATGCCGGCGCCGAACCTGGGCTTTGCGCTGTTGCTCGAATACTTTCCAAACCCGATGCAGCAGCCCGATGTGCGCTCGCTGGCGACTTCCTGGCGCGATACCGTTGAGATCGTCTTCGCCGGCGAAGCGGATGCGACGATGGTGCCATCGTGGCTGAAGGATCAGTATCCGAACTTGATTCCGGTGATCACCACCCGCGAATTCCCTGGTCCGGCAATCTCGGCGCACCCCGATGTGCCGGCGGACGTGAAGGCCAAGGTCAAGGAAGCGATGATGGTGCTGCACGAGGACGAATCGCTGTACGAGGTGCTCAACGAACTTGGTACGCCGCAATTCGTCGAGGCCACTGCCGCCGAATATCGCGGCTCTGAGGCGATGCTGAAAAACTTTTACGGCTATCGAGCGCGCTGAGGGCGCGGACGACATGCGGTTACCCGTGGAGGGTCGACAGGATCGAGTTGCACTCGAACTCAGTTCGATACACTCAAACCGGGCGTTCCCGCGAAAGTGGAACCCAGCGAGTTGCTTCTGCTCTGCGCAACTAGCTAATGGCACGGTGCATCCCGCTTTCGCGGGACTGGCAACTTGGATTCGATTTCGCGTTTGAGTGAACAGCATGGGACCCGGGCTGTCGCCGATCTTGTTCACCGAGCGCCCTACTCCGCTGTTACGTTGTTGAGAAACGCGCGTCCCGTGCGTTTCTCAAGTCGCGAGTCGGCGCAGGTCCGGACTCGATCCCGATAAATCAGTCGCTGTGCTCGATCCCAGTGCAAACCCTTCCGGGTTCGCGCCAGCAGACTGTTTCTCAGCAACCGCCTGGTTTACTCGAAGCCGTTGGCGAACACATTGTCAGGGTTGCCGCGCTCGAAGGCGCCGATGTCGAGCATGCCGTTGACTGGCCGGGCTATCGCCGCGGCAGGATACGGCCGCGCCGGATGCTGTAAGGGAATAGACAGTGGATTGATGAAATCGCCGGGCGGTGCGGTGCCGAGTGTTGCGGCATTGAGCAAGGGGCTGAGCGCATTCGGGATCAAATTGAGGGTTGCCAGATCGGTGAAGCCCGGATCGGCACCTGAAACGGTATTGGTCAATCCGGCTGGAATAAAGTTTGCCCCAGACTCGATCCAGTTGTGACTGCCGCTGATCTGCACTCCGCTCACCCAGTTCGTCGGCGCCTCTTCGCGCCACACGCGCAAGATTCCATCGCCCTCGCGCCACAGCACGTTGTTGTGCAGGTGCAGCGACAGCACACCAAAATGCGTACGGAAGAACGACAACGTGGTCGCGCTGCTGCGCCCGATGATGGTGTTGTTGACGAATCGATAGCGGCCGTTGGTGTCGCCCGATCCACTGGTACCGTCGCCGCCGACGCGAATGACGAAAGGCGTAGCTGAGGTGTGCACAATGACGTTGCCGACCACATCCGAGTCCTCACGCGCGAGCGCAGGTGTCCAGCCGCTGGCGACGCCGGCCGGATCGGGGCCGATCAATTCCAGTTCGTGCTGGAAGGCGTCTTCCAACCAGTTGTAGTAGATCTCGTTGCGCTCAGCGCGCGTCTTGATCAAATTGCCGCCGTTGACCGCCGTGTCGAATTGGCTGTCGTGGACGTGGCTGTATTGCAAGCGAAACACCGAGCCGGGATAAGCCACCTGGTCGGTCGACATATAGATTGCGTGGTTGCCATCGCGCGAACCCGAATTACGGATCTCGGAGAACTCGACAGTGAGCGATCCTGAGTCGGTATCGGCACCCAAGATGCCGTGGCGCGGGCAGTCGCGCACCAGCACGTCGCGAATGATCACGTCGTGCGAATGGTGATAAATGCAGCGGAACGTGCCGGTCAGCGTGTCGCCGGTGCCGGTCACTTCGAAGCTCTCGAACACGACGTGATTGGCGAGACGGAACTCGATGGTATTGGTACCGCCGCGCAACACCGGTCGTCGCCCCTGCCCGTCGCGCACGCCGCGGATGGTCAATCGATTGCCCGGCGCGCCGGCATCGTTCGCGCGCAGGATGATGTTGCCGCCGTTGTATTCGGCGTAGTCCACGAGCACCAGATCGCCGCCGTTCAAATCGATGGCGCTGTCGTCGAACAATTGATTCAGCGTGGTGTGCGCACGACCCGGCCCGACGAAATACGTGGCCGCCGATAACTCGGTGGTCAACGCCAGGACGAACAAGCATGCAATGCGCATCGACGGTCCCCTTGGCCGAAGTTGCATCAGAGAATGCTGCGCGCAGGACCTAGCGAACGTACATCGAGTGCGTCGCAGATTTCGCTGACCGAGCGCCAGCGATCGCGAACGCCGCGCATTGTTTGTAGCTTCTTGCGCGCGGCGAAGGCCTTGCCAGCGCGCTGTCAGGCACGCGGGTCGCGCCGTAGCGCGACCCGCGCGTTTCAATCCAGCGGCTTACCTGGCGCGCCGAAGTCGCTCGGTGCGGGTGGCGCAACGATCGGCTTGACGGGATTCTTCTCGAGTTCGGCGAGTAGCACCTCGACAGCCTTCTCGATCGACGGATCGCGGCCCTGCGCAACCAGATGTGGGGTATCGATGACTTCGATGTCGGGCGCAACGCCCTCGTTCTCGACTGCCCATTGGCCGTCCGGGCCCATAAAGCGGAAGGTCGCCGCTGTGGTGCCACCGCCATCGGCAAGCGAGGGATTGCCGGAGACGCCGATCAATCCACCCCAGGTGCGCGTGCCGATCAGCGGCCCGAGCTTGAGCTGACGGAAGTAGAACGGCAATGCATCGCCGCCCGACGACGACAAGCCGTTGATCAGCATCGCTTTCGGTCCCCGGTGCGACAGGAACGGTTGCGCTTGCGGGTCGAGACCACGACGCTTCCAGTAGTTGAGCGGCTGGCGCGCCAAAATCTCGATCATGCGGTCGGGGATGAACCCACCACCGTTGTAGCGATCGTCGACGATCATCGCTTCCTTGGTGATCTGCGACGGGAACTGTTTGAACAGCTCACGATTTCCCTCGAACAGCGTGTTGGGCAGGTGCACATAGCCGATGCGACCACCCGATAGCTTGTCGACCATTGCGCGGCGCTGCTCCACAAAGTCCAGGTACCGCAACTGGTCTTCGCTGGTCTGGGTCTTGACGCGGACCAGGCGCGCGCCGTCGGCATCGGGGCGAGCATTGATGCGCAATTCCACGAGGCGTCCGGCTTTGTTTTCCAGCAGCTCATAGAAGTTCTTCACCGTGCGCGTCGATACGCCATCGACGGCAATCACAAACTCGCCCGCCGACACGTTTGCGCCCGCTTCGGTGAGCGGCGAGCGAAACGGCTCGGAATGGTTCTGCCCTGGGAAAATACGCTCGATCTTGAAGTACCCGGAGTCGTCCGCGACGATCTCGGCGCCGAGGAATCCACCTGGCTTGCGCTCAACCTGCGGCTCGTCGCCACGCTCAACGTAGATGTGCCCGGCATTCAACTCGCCGGCCATTTCGCTGAACAGGTAATCGAGGTCAAAGCGATGCGACACATGCGGCAAGAGCGCTGCGTATTTCTGGTAGATCGCTTCCCAATCGTTGCCGTGCATGCCGGGGTCGTAGAACCAGTCGCGCCAGATGCGCCATCCGTCGCGCAGCAACTGCGCCCACTCGACGCGCGGATCGATTTTCATGGTCAGTCGGCTCAGGTCGAGCGTTTTGCTGGCGTCCTGATCGGCTTTGAGTTCGGCGATTCCGATTTTCTGTTCGGGCGTTGCGAACAGCACATGCTCGCCAGCGCCGCTTAAGGTGTAGCCGACAACGCCCTTGAGGATCGTCGATTCTTTTTCGTCCTGTAGCGAGTAAAGCTTCAGCTCGCCTGGCGCCTGCGGGTTACTTTGCGCAATGTAGACCACGCCGTTCTTGGTGGCGCGCAAACTGCGGTAGTTGCCGGGCGCGGGCGCGAGCATCACCGCACGCGCATCGAAGCCGTCGCGATCGAAACGCAGTGCCTGCTTGGCGGCGTCTTTCTTCTCGTCGGGTTTAGTCGCGCCGCTGCCGATTTCGTCGCTCTTCGGACGGCCCAACGCGGGTCCGTCCGCGCTCAACGTGGCCGCAAACAAGCGCGTCGCGTTGACATACAGGTAATTGAACTCGTACGACGAAAACTGCAGGTTGTGCTCGCGATCGCTGGTGAAATACAAATACCGACCTTCCGGATCGAAGCTCGGCGAGTCGGCATTGAACAGGCCGAAGGTCAGTTGCGCCGCACTGCCGCCAACCGGGTAATGCCACAGCCGGGAGAGCCCAGTGGCATCGGTTTTGACGTACACGATGTGCTGGCTGTCGGGCGAGAACACATACGTGGTAATCGCGTTGCCGACGGTGGCGCGATCGATGTCCGTGGTGCGTCCGCTGTCGATGTCCACCAAGCGCAGGCGATTGTTCTGGTCGCCGTAGACCACGCGTTTGCCATCCGGCGAAACGAGCGGCGGGAAGCGCCAGATGTCGCCGTCGCGGGTGATGCGTTTGGGCTCCCCGCTGCCATCGGAGGCGCGCGAATACAGCTCGTATTCGCCGCTCGCATCGGACAAGTAGACAACGTTCTTGCCATCGGGCGTAAAGCTCGCCGCCAGCTCGCGGGCGCCGGGCGTGCCGGTAATGTTACGGATCTCGCCGTTCTTGGCGGGCACGGTAAACAGCTCGCCGCGCGCCGACACCAGCGCACGTTCCGCATTGGGCGCCAGATCGAAGCCCTCCATTTGTGCGGCGACATTTTTGATGGCTGGCAGCAAGTGCGGGCGATCGCCGTTGACAGTGATCGACACCGCTTGGGTCGCACCGTCGGCGGGCGTGTGTAACCACAACCGACCGGCCTGCTCGAACACGATCGCATCGCGACCGGCGCTGGGCCACAGCACATCGTAGTCGGTGAAACTGGTGACACGCACCGCATCGCCGCCGTTCGGCGTGGTGCGCCACAGGTTCAAGGTGTATTCGCGATCGGAGGTGAAATAGATTGCATCGCCCACCCAGGTGGGTTGGTTGTCGGTGCCGCGATGGTTGGTCAGTTGCCTCGACGTGTCGTTTTTCAGGTCATACACCCAGACGTCCTGCGCGCGCCCGCCGCGGGTGCGCTTCCAGGTGCGGAACTCGCGATCGATGGGCGTGTACACGTACGAATTGCCGTCCGGCGAGAGCATACCGCCGCCGGTCTCCGGCACACGCAGCGGCGTTTCCATGCCCCCGCCCACCGGCACCAGGAAAGGCCGGCCGGCGCGTTCGTCGAGCGGGAAACGATTCATACGCACCAACACGTTCTGGCCATCCGGCGTCCAGTCGAGAACGCGATAGTCAAAGCCGCCACGCGGCGGCATCGGGCCGATGTCCGAGTAATACGTGAGCTGCCGCGGCGGCGCCGATCCGTCGGTGGGCATCACCCACACTTGCCGCGTACCCGAATACTCGGCCGAGAAGGCGATTTGCTTGCCATCCGGCGAGAACTTCGGAAACAACTCAAGGCCAGGACCGCTGGTCAATTTCTGCGCTACGCCGCCGGTGCGCGCGACGATGTAAACATCGCCTGCGTAAACGAAGGCGATCTGCGCATCCGAAACGTCCGGATAGCGTAACAAGCGCGTATCGGCATGCACAGCGCCTGCTGCGAGAAGCAGCGCGAGAGTAGCGGCGAGTTTCATTCAGGAGCACCAATGTGGCGTGGAAGCCGGCGAGCATAGGCCGATCGTCACGCCCGATTCCTGTGACAGACGTCAGGGGCGCGGGCTGCGGGCTGCGGGCTGCTGGCTGCGGGAGAACAAGCAGCAACCGACGATTCTAGTGAGCCTTGCTACTACGGCGTAGCTACAGGGACGCGCCCACTCGCGCAGCGAAAACCATGTTTTCGCTGCGCGGGCATGTCGCTAGGCCTCAACGGCAAGTAACCTCAGTCACGATTGATGAAGTCACGTTCGATTTCAGCTTCCACCCGGCGCGCTTGCAAAAGCGCATGCGTTAGCTGCCGTGTCACAGGTTCGTTCGGCAACTCGCGAAGCGCGCGGTTTTTCACTTCGGCGACTTTCTGCAGGTCGACAATGGCGCGTTCGCGGAGCAGAAAAAGTGCGTCCTCGACTAACCTGCGCAGCGTCCCCGCATCGGGATTGGGCAGCCGCCGGCGTTCGCCAAACCGCCGTCGTACGCGGTCGATCCGTCGCCTGCGCAGACGGCATTCGGCGCAGCGAACGCAATCGGCGTCGATCCAGAATCCCAGCGTCTCAAACCAATACTTCTGTTCGCGCGCGTAAAAGATGAACTGCCGGTCGCAGTCGCGACAGGTCTTCAATATGTCGACATAAAACGGGCGAGGGAAAACGGCATAACCCTGCGCTGTCGTGTTGGCGCGAAGTGCTGTCTCGGGGAACAGAGTTTCATCCCGGAAACGCCAATAGCTGGCCTTGAGGTCTTCCTCTCTTACGGAAAGGTTCGTGTACTGCAACCCTGTTCCATATCGCGGGTGCGGCGCGTAACTGGGTTGGCTATCTTTCCGTCGATCTCGCCAGCGTTTCATCGCAGTGGCTCCGCATGTTGATCCGACTGCCGCTCGATTTCGCTTTCAGCGCGCAGCCGTGGACTTACCCTGCCCTGGCCAGTCGTCGTGTTGCTGCGCGGCAGAGCCCGTTAGGATACCCAGGAAGCCCCCATAACAGGGCCGCATCAGTAAAAGTCGACGAACTCAATCGCGACACACATTGGAAAGCATTGCGCCATGGCGCGCATGGGAGCGGGACGTCGCTCAGATATGAGCTTTCCCCTTGACCATTGATTACTGAGGAAACTTTGGCACGAAGCCTAAATTCCTAATCCCATCGACAACAGCACGATCGCCACGATCAGGCCCACCAGCGGCACGATCACGGTGAGTGCCCCCACGGCGGCATACGCGTCCTTGTGCGTCTCGCCGCAAATCGCGCGGATAGTGGTCACGACGTAGCCGTTGTGCGGCAAAGAATCGAGGCTGCCCGAGCCGATGGCGACCACGCGATGCAGCGCTTCCGGGTTAACGCCTTGCGCGAGGAAATGCGGCGCCAGCAGCGGCAGCGCGATCGCCTGGCCGCCGGAGGCCGATCCGGTCATCCCGGCAATCACGGCGACCGCGATCGACGCCGCGAGCAGGCCGTTACCCGGAATATGGGTGACCGCATCGACCATGGTCGCGAAGGCTGGCGTCGCCTTGGCGACAGCGCCGAATCCGACCACGGCGGCGGTATTGCCGATCGCAATCAGCGCCCCAATCGAGCCATCGCCGAGGGCCTTTCCGGCATCGCGAAAGCGTTTTGCCATCGCGGCGGTGGCAAAACAACCGCCGAGCAGAGCGACGATCAATGCCGACGTGCCATAAGCTTCGTGCAGCGCGAACGACACGCCGAGCACCACGATCAGCGGCGCGAGCGCCTGCAGCGGATGCGGCAAGTCGACACGCTCGGACGATGGATCGCCGGCGCGCGCCTCGAAGCGCTCACCGCGTGCTTTGGCGCGTTTGAGCATCCATGCCAACCACCAGCCACCCAGGGCCATCATCAGCAGCGCGACGATCAGACTCACTTCCCAAGCGGCAAGGTGCGTGGTACCGAGATATTTGATCGGTATCCAGTTCTGGATTTCCGGCGATCCGGCGCTGGTCATCGTGAAGGTCACCGAGCCGAAAGCCAACGCAGCTGGAATAAAGCGGCGCGGCAAGTCGGCTTCGCGGAACAAGGCCACTGCGAGCGGGTACACGCTGAAGGCGACGACGAACAAACTGACGCCGCCATACGTGAGCACTGCGCACGCGCCGACGACTGCGAACGCTGCGTGCTTGACGCCGATGCGTCGGGTGACCGCGCGCGACACACTGTCGGCCGCACCCGAGTCCTCCATCAGTTTGCCGAACAGCGCGCCGAGCAGGAACATCAAGAACCAGTCGGCGACGAATTTGGAGAAGCCCGCCATGTACCGGGTGGCGAGGTCGGTTCCGGCCTCGTCCGCGAGAGGGGGCAAAAGCGGCAGGCCGCCGGTGAGCGCGACGACCAGCGCGCACAGCGGCGTGGCGATGAACAGGCTCATGCCGCGAATCGTCAGCACGATCAACAAGATCAGCCCACCGATGAGTCCTAGCATGCTCAGCATCGAGCTGTCCTGGGGATCGAAGTGGCGCCGATTCTGGCCATCGCCAGGCACGCGAATGAACTGTACCAACGGACAAGTGTGCCCGGCGGGCGGGGCGCCTAGGCTCCACGGCACGACATCACACGGGGAGACCGCCATGCGCCTTCAAAAGAACACGCTCACGCTCGCGCTATTGTTCGCTATCGCAGCGCCGCCACTGCTTGCGCAAGACGGCGACGCAGAGGCAGAGCCTGCGAAGAACGATGCGCAACAGTTGGCGGAGATCACCGTCACGGCGCGCAAGCGCGAGGAGACGCTGCAAGAGGTGCCGGTGGCAGTGAGCGCTTTTAGCGCCACCAAACTCGACGAGTTGAACGTCGAAGACTTGGGCGATCTGGACGCATTCGTCCCCAATCTCACCATTTACGCTGCGCGCGGATCGTCGAGCACGGTTACCGCCTACATCCGTGGCGTCGGCCAGGCCGACCCGCTGTGGGGCGTCGATCCGGGTGTCGGCATATATCTCGATGATGTCTACATCGCGCGTCCGCAAGGCGCTTTGCTGGATGTATTCGATGTCGAGCGCATCGAAGTGCTGCGGGGTCCGCAAGGCACGCTGTATGGCAAGAACACCATCGGCGGAGCGATCAAATACGTCTCGCGACCGCTCGAAGACAGCTTCGGCGGACGCGCCAGCTTGACCGTCGGCAACTACAAGCAGCTCGACGCCAAGGGCAGCTTCAACGTGCCGTTGAGCGAGAACGGTCTGGTCCTGCGTGCCGCAGCGGCGTCGCTCAATCGCGATGGTTATGGGCAAAACGTGCGCACCGGCGATGAAGTCAGCGACAAGGAAATCCTCGCGGGCCGGTTGACGCTGGGCTATATCGGCAGCGACCGCTTCTCGTTCAAGCTGACTGCTGATCGCATCGACGATTCCAGCGGCATTCGCGCTGCACAGATGTTGGCGCCGAATCGATTCGCACCGACGTTGTTGCCGCTCGACTCGCGATACGACATGCGCAATGGCATGCCGAATATCAACGACACGACGATGAACGGCTACAGCTTGACGATGGATTTCGACTTGTCGGACGACTTCACGCTCAAGTCGATCACCGCTTACCGCGAGTCGGACACGGAGACCAACATCGATTTCGACACGCTGCCCAACATCATTGCGGATGTCAAAGCCTTCTACAGCGACGAACAACTGAGCCAGGAGTTGCAGCTCAACTACGACGGCGGTGGTGCGCTGACGGCGGTCGCCGGCTTGTACTGGTTCGACGGCGAAGCCGGCGGCACGGTGCTCAACAACTTCTTCAATCTGTCGTTCGGCAATACCAACGGCGATGTGCAGACCGATTCCATCGCGGTGTACGGAGAGGGCACGTATCGCTTCAACGATCAATGGGCATTGACGCTGGGCGGGCGCTTCACGGACGAAGAAAAAACCGTAGACATCTTCAATCAGAGCTTCCGCGACGCAAACTTCTCGATCCCCCTGGCGACCATTTCCGATCTCAACGATTCGGTGTCCTTCGAGAACTTTTCGCCGAAAATTTCGCTCGACTATCAAGCCACCGATGACGTACTGATTTACGGTCTCGCGTCCCGTGGATTCAAGAGCGGTGGTTTCAACATCCGCGCCAATATCGCCGCGGTCCCGGCCTCCGGCCGACCCTTCGACGATGAGCAGGTCACCACCTTCGAACTCGGCGCAAAAATGGCGTTCGCCGATCAACGCTGGTTCTTGAATGCGGCGTACTTCAACAGCGACTACAAAGACATTCAGCTGTCGATTTTCACCACCATCCCGAATAGCAATCCGCCGGCGTTTTTCGGCGATTTCACCAACGCCGGCAAGGCGTCGGTGCAAGGATTGGAGTTGGAATTCTTCGGCCAGCTCACCGACCAGCTGACGCTGCAGGGCAATCTGGCCTGGCTGGACGCCGAATACGACGAATTCATCAGCGGTGGCGTCGACGTGTCGAACGTCCAGAAGTTCACCAATGCGCCGGAGTACTCAGGCGCGCTGGCGCTGCAGCACACGCTGCCGTTGGCGTCCGGAGGCGAGGTGCGCTCGCGCCTGTCCTACAGTTACCAGGACGACGTGATTCCAACCACCGACCTGAGCGCCGCGATTGCGCAGAAGGGATACGGCCTGTGGGGCGCGAGCGTCATCTGGCAAGCTAACGACAACTGGCGCTTTGCGCTCGAAGGCAGCAATCTCGCTGATGAGGAATATCGCACCACCGGCTACAACATCGCGGCACTAGGCATCCTCACGGGCTTCTACGGCGCACCGCGTACGTGGGCGCTGACGGCGGCGTACGAGTTCTGAGGGGTTTCGTGCCAACGTTTCCTGTGGAAACGTTGACCCGGTTTAGGCCAGACCCGCGCAGCGAAAACGTGGTTTTCGCTGCGCGGATCGGCGCGTCCTTGTGACAAATTCATAGGCAAAGCCAAATGCGCGGACCCATGGTCCGCAGCTCCTCGTTTTGTGGTACGCGGACCCATGGTCCGCAGCTCTTCGCTTTGTGGTATGCGGACCCATGGTCCGCAGCTCCTTGCTTTGTGGTACGCGGACCCATGGTCCGTAGCTCTTCGCTTTGTGGTACGCGGACCCATGGTCCGCAGCTCTTGCTTCTGCGGCGCCAGATCAAAAGCTGCGGACCATGGGTCCGCGTACCAAAGCGAGGCTGGACCAAGCCGTCAACCTCACCGCACCAGCGCTGCCTGAATCACCGCTTCGGCCCACACGGAGCAGGCGCGAGAGTTGGGATGAAAGCCGTCGCTGGCGAACATGGTCGGGTCGTCGGGCACGGGCGTGGGCAAGAACACCACGTTCGGAAACTCGCGGACAACCCGCTCGGTAATCGCGTTGAGTTGCCGCGAGCGGCGCCCGAGCAGTTGCCGCAACGGGCTAGGCAGTGCGGGAAACACATCCAGCGGCGGGATCGCCGCCAGCACGATCCGCGCTTGCTGCGAGTGCTGCACGAGGGCCGCCAGCAGCGCGCGCACATCGCGCTGCCAGGTGCGCTGAGTTCGAAGGCCAGTCACATCGTTGACGCCAACCGACACGAAGACGATGTCAGCGGGGTCGCCTGGCTCATCGAGCAGCGCCTGGCGAAGCTCTGCGCAGTTCGCGCCGTTGCGATCGAGCGCACGCCAATGGATCGGCCGGCCCGTGTGCTTGAACAGCGCCGACACCAATCGCCCCGGCATGGCGTCGAACAGCTCTTCGATGCCAACACCAGCGACGATCGAATCTCCAAGCGCAAACAGGCGCAGTGGCCGGCCGCCAACGTTGACGATGCCGTGGCGCGGCCCTAACGCCGGCGGCAAGCGCAACGCCGTCCGCCTGACCCAGAGCGCTTGCGGCAGCAACAGCGGAAAAGCGGCCCAGAATTGCAGCGAGTGCAGTCGGTTCATGCGAAGAGGCGGCGTTTCAGGCGGATCAGCGCCGAGATTTCCTCATCGAATCGGCCCTCGTCGAGCAGCGCCTGATAGTCAGCGAAAGCCGCATCGACCACCGGCAGGTGCGCACCAAGGCGCTGCGCCATCGCGCGCACAATCCCCAAGTCCTTGTGCAACAAACCGAGCTTGAAGCCGCTGTCGAAACGTTCCTCCAGCATCGATGCACCGCGCTTTTCGAGAAACCACGAGTTCGCCGCGCCAGCGCCAAGCACACCAAGCAGGCGCTCTCGCGGCAGACCGAGCTTCTCGGCAAACGCGAGCGCCTCGCACACCGCCTCGGCAATACCGGCAACCATGACCTGGTTGACAGCTTTCGTCGCCTGGCCGGCGCCCACCTCGCCCATGTGCGTGATCCGCGCTGCAAAGCATTCCAGCACCGGCCGGGCGCGTTCCAGCGTCGCCGCATCGCCGCCCACCATCACGCTCAAGCGCCCGTTGCGCGCGCCTTCGACGCCGCCCGACAGTGGCGCATCGAGGAACTGCGCCGGCGCCACCCGAGCGGCGGCTTCGCGCGCGGTGTCCGCGCTCACCGTGGAGGTGTCGATCACAATCGCATCGGGTTTCAGCGCGGGCTTAACCTGATCGATCACCGCCAGCACGTCGCGGTCGGCGGACACGCACAGCAGCACGATATCGGCGCCCCGTGCGGCGTCACCCGCCGAGGCCGCAACGGCCACACCACGCTCGGCGAGCGCTGCGGCCCGTGCCGCGGTCCGATTCCAGACGGTGAGCGGAAACCCTTTGCCGGCGATATGCCGCGCCATCGGCTCACCCATTGCGCCCAGGCCCAGGAAAGCCACGTTCATGTCGATTCTCCAAAACCGCCAAGGCTACGAAACGCTCATCGGTCGCGCCATAGGACACCGCCTCCAATCCACGCCGCTGCGCAGCCATTTGTTCACAGGCAAGCCCACGAGTTAACCTGCTTACCGTCGATCTCGACATCGATGGTGTTCGCCGGCCACTCGTCTTCTCGGCAGCCACCCTGGCTCGCGGTGATCCGCGTATCGCCACGCTCAAAAATGTGGACCGGATGCTGGCATGCGCCGGTCCCCTCAAAGGTGCTCAGCCCTTTAAGCTCAAGATCGGGCTTCTCGGTCAGTGCGCGCGGCAGGTTCCAGGCGCGATAGCGTGACTGTTCCACACTGAACTGGTCAATGATGATGCGGTGCCTGGGTGTCTCGCAGACCATTTCGAGCCTCGGCCAGATGGGCGTGTCTGATCCGGGCACGTTGACGGTGGTCAGCCGAAAACGCGGACCTGCGTTGTGCTCGACGATTTCGATCCACAAAAGGCCGTGATCCAGCAGGAACTGCTCGCCGACGCGCTCGGGCACCTCGCTGCGCATGGCTTCGACGCGCTCGCGCGCCTCGCGCGGGAAGACCTTCTCGAAGTGGGCCTGCAACGACGACTCGTCAGGTATCAGGAACTGTACTCGGCCGGGCGCATTCACGCGCAACGGAAACTCTGTCAGCAGCGCCACGGCAGCTGGATCGCTGTGCTGCAAGGCAGATTTCAGATCGGCAACGAATTGACGGTAACGCTGCACGTGCGGGTAAGGGTCCAACTCGTCCTCTTGCGCGCTCGCGGTCGTGGCCATAGCCAAGACCACCACAAACATCAGAATTGTCCGCATCGAATCCCCCCGCTGGTTCTTAAGAAGCGAAACGTATCAGACTTGAACTCCGCGCGATTCGCCCGCAATTCATGCGCATCGACTTTGGAGCACACCGATGCGTGCCGACAAACTCACTTCGCGTTTTCAAACGGCGCTGGCCGACGCACAGTCGTTGGCAGTTGGCCGCGACCACAACTTGATCGAACCGGTGCACGTCATGGTCGCGCTGCTCGACCAGCAGGGCGGATCGACCAAGCCGCTGCTGTCGCAGGCTGGCGTCAATGTGACTGCGCTGCGCGCGCGTCTCGGCGAGGCGCTCGACAAGCTGCCCAAAGTGCGCGGCGATGAGGGCAATCTGTCGGTCGGCAACGACCTGAACCGCTTGCTGCTGCTGTCCGACAAACTCGCACAGCAACGCGGCGATCAGTTCATCGCCTCAGAGTTGTTTGTGCTCGCCGCGCTCGAAGACAAGGGCGAGCTGGGCAAGGCGCTCAAGGCCGCTGGCGCCGACAAGGCGCGTATCGAACAAGCCATCGGCAACCTGCGCGGCGGCGAGAAGGTCAATGAGGCGAATGCCGAGGAATCGCGCCAGGCGTTGGAGAAGTACACCATCGATCTGACCGAGCGCGCCGAGAAAGGCAAAATCGATCCGGTCATCGGCCGCGATGAGGAAATCCGTCGCACGATTCAAGTGCTGCAGCGTCGAACGAAGAACAACCCGGTGCTGATCGGCGAACCGGGCGTGGGCAAAACCGCGATCGTCGAAGGCCTCGCGCAGCGCATCGTCAATGGCGAGGTTCCAGAGGGCATCAAGGGCAAACGCGTGCTCGCGCTCGACATGGGCGCGCTGATCGCCGGCGCCAAGTTCCGCGGCGAGTTTGAGGAGCGCTTGAAGGGCGTGCTCAACGATTTGAGCAAGCAGGAAGGCCAGGTCATCCTTTTCATCGACGAGCTGCACACGATGGTCGGCGCTGGCAAAGCCGAGGGCGCGATGGACGCCGGCAATATGCTGAAACCTGCCCTCGCGCGCGGCGAGCTGCATTGCATTGGCGCGACCACGCTCGATGAGTACCGCAAGTACGTGGAGAAAGACGCGGCGCTGGAGCGGCGCTTCCAGAAAGTGCTGGTCGGCGAACCGAGCGTGGAAGACACCATCGCCATTTTGCGCGGTCTGAAAGAGCGTTACGCGCTGCACCACAAAGTCGAGATCACCGATCCGGCCATCGTCGCCGCGGCCACGCTGTCGCACCGCTACATCGCTGATCGGCAACTGCCCGACAAGGCCATCGATCTGATGGACGAAGCCGCCAGCCGCATCCGCATGGAGATGGATTCCAAGCCGGAGGAAATGGATCGTCTGGAGCGGCGCCTGATCCAGCTCAAGATGCAGCGCGAGGCGCTCAAGAAAGAGAGCGACGACGCCAGCAAGCAGCGCTTGAAGGAGTTGCAGGACAACATCGGGAAACTTGAGCGCGAGCTGTCGGACCTGGAGGAAGTGCTCAAGAGCGAAAAGGCGCTGCTCTCGGGCGAGACCCAAATCAAGGAGCAACTCGAAGCGGCACGCCTGGAATTCGATGCCGCCCGCCGCGCGCAGGATCTGGCGCGCATGAGCGAGCTGCAGTACGGCAAGATTCCCGAGTTGGAAAAGCAACTCGAGGTCGCGCGCGCCGCCGAGCAAAAAGGCTTCACGCTGCTGTCGAACAAAGTCACCGACGAGGAGATCGCCGAAGTCGTCAGCCGCTGGACGGGCATTCCGGTGTCGAAAATGCTCGAAGGCGAGCGCGACAAATTGCTGCGCATGGAACAGTCGCTGCATCAACGCGTCGTCGGTCAGGACGAGGCCGTGCGCGCCGTGAGTGATGCCATCCGCCGTTCGCGCGCCGGTTTGTCCGATCCCAAACGCCCGAACGGCTCGTTCCTGTTCTTGGGTCCCACGGGCGTGGGCAAGACCGAGCTCTGCAAAGCGCTCGCCGAATTCCTGTTCGACACCGACGAGGCGATGGTGCGCATCGACATGAGCGAGTTCATGGAGAAGCATTCCGTGAGCCGTTTGATCGGCGCGCCCCCGGGCTACGTCGGTTATGAAGAGGGCGGCTACCTCACCGAAGCCGTGCGCCGGCGGCCATATAGCGTGATCCTGCTCGACGAGGTTGAGAAGGCGCACACCGATGTGTTCAACGTGCTGCTGCAGGTGCTCGACGATGGCCGCCTCACCGACGGCCAGGGCCGCACCGTGGATTTCCGCAATACTGTGATTGTGATGACCAGCAACCTGGGCTCGCAAGTCATCCAGGAACTTGCGGGCGAAGACAACTACGCGCGCATGAAAAACGCGGTCATGGACATCGTCCAGCAGCACTTCCGGCCCGAGTTCATCAACCGCCTCGACGAACTGGTCGTCTTCCATCCGCTCGACAAAGACGCGATTGGCCGCATCGCGCGCATTCAAACCGCGCACCTCGCCAAACGTTTGGCCGAGCGCGACATCCGCTTCGAACTCGACGAGTCGGCGCTAATGCTGCTCGGCAACTTCGGCTACGACCCGGTCTACGGCGCCCGCCCGCTGAAACGGGCCGTGCAAACGCTGATCGAGAACCCGCTCGCCAAAGCCGTGCTGTCCGGCGAGTTCAAACCCAAAGACACCGTGCGCGCGCGGGCCGAGGGCGGTCGGATCGTGTTTGCGCGGGGGTAAATTTTAGCTTGGGATACACAACGCAGGCGGCGTCCAACGCCTGCGTTGTCCCGTGTGCGTTAGCCACCACTCGGCGACGCCTTCTCTGGCCGGATGTAGGACATGCGATCAGTCCAACCCTAAGCGCTCGATACGTTCGCCGTCGCGATCATCTTCTTAATACACTCCTGTGACGGGCGTGCGGCGAAGCTTGCCGCGGAAGCATCGGCATTGAGTTCACCTTAGGCTTCGGTCATCCCACCGGCATGGCCTTCCGCGTTGAGATTTCCCGTGGATTGACAAAACCGTCGTCGACACATCGGGCAGCAACCTTCCGATGATGGCGTAGTACGATGCAGCCTCAGCGTACCCTACCGGTCGCTGTCCACCTTAGCCGACGCGGTACCTACGGATCGCCGTGATGGATCCAGCCACCCTTCAAGAGCAACTCGCGCGACTGATGTCGCTAAGGCCCGGCGCCCGCGCTCGTGCGCTTGAGTCGATCGAGGACGCGGCGCTGCGCGAGGCGCTGGTGGCGTTGGTGGCAAGCGAGATCGATGCCGAGCCCACCACCGATCAGAGCGCTTTGCCAAAAGCCGAACCTGGGCTGTCGGTGACCAGCGTCAATCCGGATCAGCCGATCCAACCGGCCTCAAGCCTGGATGTGCATTCGACCGGTTTGCAGGGCAAGCGCATCGGGCCGTACACGCTGGATGCGTGGATTGGCGATGGCGGGTCGGCCTCGGTGTATCGCGCGCATCGGCTGGTGGAAGGCGTGCGCCAGACGGTGGCGATCAAGGTATTGCATCGCGGCATGCAGGCGCCGGAGGCGCGGCAGCAGTTCGATCGCGAGCGGCGCGTGCTTTCGGTACTGGAGCACGCTTCCATTGCGCGCTGGATCGATGGCGGCGTCACGCGCGATGGCGCGGCGTATCTGGTGCTGGAGTATGTCGACGGCCAGAGCATTACCAGTTTTGCGCGCGCCAAGAAGCTGTCGTTGCGCGCGCGCATCGGGCTGATGATCGAGGTTGCCAACGCCGTCGATGCCGCGCATCGCGCGCTGATCGTGCATCGCGATTTGAAGCCCGGTAACTTGCTGGTCAACGAATCCGGGCAAATCAAATTGCTCGACTTTGGCATTGCCAAGCTGCTCGAAGGCGATGGCGAGAGCCCAACCCAGGTGCATATGTACACGCCTGCGTATGCCGCGCCCGAGCAGCGCAGCGGCGGTGCGATCACCACCGCCACCGATGTCTACGCGATGGGTGTGATCCTGGGCGAGCTGCTCACCGGCAAACGCTTCAACAGCGAAATCACCACCACGCCCTCGCTGCAAATCGACGATGACGCCACCGAGGAAGGCGCACTGCCGGCGCCGCCCGCGCGGCTGCGGCAACTCATCAAGGGCGATCTCGACAACATCCTGCTGAAAGCGCTGGCGCACGATCCGAACAAACGCTACAGATCCGCCGCCGCGTTCGCCGACGATTTGCGCTGCGCGCTGGATGGTCAACCGGTGGCAGCGCATCCGCCGTCGCGCTGGTATCGCGCGCGCAAGTTCATTACCCGCAACAAAGTCAGCGTCGGATTGGTCAGCGCGCTGAGCCTCGGGATCATCGTCGCCAGCATCGTCTCGGTGCTATTTGCGATCAGCGCCGAGCGCGCGCGCGAGCGTGCGGAATTGAGTTTCGGCGCGTCGGTGCAGGCGGTGAACGATCTGACGCAAGACTTGGCGAAGAACCTGCGCGAAGCGCGCGGCGTGCGCGCGGAGACCGTCGCCAGCGTATTGCAGAAGGCGCAGAAGCTGGTAGGCGATATCGAGCGCACCGATCCCGGCAACATCGCGCTGGAGCACGCACGTATCGGCATGCTGATCGGCTTCTCCGGCACTTATCGCAGTGTCGCGCGCTCGGCGGAAGCGGATCTGGCGCTCAACGACGCGTGGGAGCGGTTGCAAGCCTTGCAGCAGCGCGGTATCGCCACGCCACCGCCATTGCAGATCGACGCGCTGCTGGCGCGCTCGGAGGCCCGTTACTACACGATGGACTGGACCGAGTCGGCCGCTGATGCGCGGCAAGCGCTGGCAATAGCGCTGAGCGAACGCGACCTTACGCGCAGTTGGCGAGCGCGCAAGCAAGTGGCCAGCTCGTTATTTTTCGCTGGAGAGCTTAAAGCTGTACGCGCCCTGCAAAGCGATGAATTGGCAATCGAGAAAGTGCTGGCGTCAAAGGATTTCGATGCTGACGGTCTTGGGTACGTCCTTGACTTCTACACCTCGCTCGCGTCGGCTTTAGCACAGTTGGGCGAGCATCAAGGCGCAGAGGCATTGCGCGTACACACTCGCGCAGCGACACGCAACGCGTTGCAGAGGTTTCCCAACTCTCAAGACCTCTTGCTGACGGATTTACGCTTAGCCAATCTCGAATCCAATCACCTGTTGCGACTGGAGCGTACTGACGATGGCTTGGCATCAGCACAAACCGCTTTGAATCTCGCAAGCGACGCAATCATCGCAAACCCGAATTCGGTGGCATTGCGTTTGGTCGCAAGATCGCTATACAACGTTCGCGCAAAGGTTTTTCGGCAGCGTGGCCAAATTGCACAGGAGCTCGCCGATCTGCGCGCGATCCGCGACTTGCAGAAAGAAATTTCGGATCGCGACCTGAGCAACTCGTTTTTGCGCGCCGAAGTATCTTTCGCCGAACGGCGCTTGGCTAATGCGCTATTACAAAAGGCGAAGACGGAACCAGATGCACTGGTTGAATCCGAAATCGCTACTCTGGCCGCTTTGCAGATCGACCGCGAACTGCTGCGGCAAGCGCCCTCCCGCCCCTTTGCTCGGCGTTATCTGGCAGCGTCGCTTGAACAGCTAGGCGATCTTCGCAAGCTGCAGATGCGTTTCGAAGATGCCGATACTGCCTACCAAGAGAGCCTGCAGTTGCGTCTGGCGCTCGCGAGCGAGTTCCCTGCTGAGGCGAGTTGGCGTCGTTTGGTGGCCATCAGCTTCGAAGCCATAAAGGATCTGGCGGCCGCACGCAAAGACCTGGATGGCGCAATTCGCGCTCAACGTGAAGCGGTTCGCCATTGGGACGCGATTCTCGCTCTTCCGCATGAGCCCAGCGATGTGCTCTCCTGGTTCGACAGCCAGCTCCTGCTGGCCGAGGCATTGCTATTCGAAAGCAGCAACCTTGTACGCGCGGCAGAGGCTCACCAGATACTCTCGCGCCTGGACATTCACTCGCGGCAGCATGCGCAAGCGTTGCAAGCAAGGCCTGACCTAGTAAAGGAACTCGCGCGACTGCGCGAGCGCGCACCTCGTGACGGAGCACGCTGATGTTTACTAACCGATTTTTGTTGTCGCTGCGCACCGCGCTTTTGTTGAGCGGCGCGTTGCTGGTAAGCGCAGGGGCGGATTCCCAGACCATTGGCCTTAACCAAACAGTGGTTGCAGAGTTCGGCAGTGCGGCGGAATTCCAGACGCTTTCCAACGCGGGCTGGATCTTCCGCGCGGGCGATGGCACCGGCACGCAAAGCTGCGCGACGCCAGGCAATATCAGCGCGTGCGGTTTCGGCTTTTTCGTCGACGGAGCGCAGGGTGTTGCCCGCGGCCTGGCCTCGGGCAACACTCAAGGACGCTGGATCATCACGCCGCCGATCATCTTCGGCAGCAGCGGCAACGTGCGGGTGATCTTGCGCAAGGTCACATCGGGCACTGGCGGCTTAGACCTTCGCGAGAGCGGCGGCGCGTCGGATACGCAAGAGATGTCCGAGAACGAGATCGAGCGCGGAAACGACAAAGGCGCCGGCGCCTGCCCCGCCGGTAACAGCTTCTGCGCGCTACGCAACCTGCGCACCTCCGGCGCTGCCACCTCCGGCGGCGAGCCGAGTTGCGCGAATCTGTTTACGCCCGCAAACCCTGGCGTCGGGCTCACGTATTGCGCGGTGCAAATCAATGCCACGGAGCTGCAGGATTTCGGCACCGGCGTGCACCGCCTTGCGATCAAGCTGCGCTCGTCGGGCTCCACCGCCGGCAGCAATGTCGACATGCTGATCGACCGCATCGAGATCAATACCGGCAACAACGATCAGGTGCCGGCGCAGGCGTTTATCAGTCACGGCTTCACCGGCAGCAACCCGGCGTTGGGCCTGTATCGCCATCCGATCGCCGGCCACTCAGCTGCGAACCTGTCGCTGGTAACGTCGCTGGCCAGCAACGATTTCTCCGTGCTCGACTTCAGCCCCAATGGCAATACGCTGTACGGCATCGTCGGCAGCCCGCCGACATTGGTGCGCGTGGACACCAGCAATGGCGCGCGAACGACGGTTGGCGCTGTGACCGGGCTCCTCTCCAGCAACGAGTTCATCCGCGGCCTGATGATCGATCCGCGCAGCGGCGAGGCCTATGTGATGACGCGCAGTTTCGCCGATACGCAATCGCGGCTGTACCTGTTCGATCTGACCACCGCCGAGGCGAACCTGCAGGCCGGCGTCAACAACGGCAACGATTTCCGCGCCTCCGCCAGTTCCATCGATTGCGCCGGTCGACTCTTCAGCATCGATACCACCAACCCACCCGGCGGCCGGCTGTATCGCGTCAATCGCATCGACGGCTCGGTGACCTTGATCGGCAACACCGGCTACACCTCCAGCCTGTTCCACGGCCCGATCGATTTCGACAACGCCAACGACCGGCTGATGGGCTGGGTGCAGGCGCAATCCGGCGCCTACATCGGGTACGGCAGCTACAACTTGAGCACCGGATTCTTCAGCGTGATCTCGACCACGCCGCAGCTATCGATGGGCGCTGGCGCGATCAACAGCCGCTGCTGGGAACGCTTCGCGAACGGGTTTGAGTGAGGCGTCAGCGGTATCGCGATGAGCCGATGGCTGCAGTGATTTTCGCCAAGCAGTCGATGCCGCAAGAAAGACGCAGCGCAACATTGGCAGCACCGATGACGATTCGCCGCACACCAATATCCCGGTCGTCACAACTTTGCTGCACAAGACATTTGCGCGCGACTTTCCGGATGATTCGGCGGAGTTCAGGCTGTCGCGACGACTCGCCTACCTGCTCGCGCCGCAATGGCTAAGTTCGGAAGTCGAAGCGCACCTTTCATGGCTGTTGACTCGCGAAGTTCAGATCGCGAACGAAAGCTTGAAGTGGACGGTGATTCGGGATCTGGTGACGTCGGTCTACGCATGGTGGGCCGAAGGCGTCCACTTGCGACACCAGCGCTCCGGCGCAAAGAACACATCGCCATGGAAAGCACCGTTCGTGGACGAGCTCTTCGCCCAGGCGATGCCCTTCGATGATCCGAAGCGTGAGGCCATTCCGCTGCGAACTACATCGCTAGACGCGCACCTTGGTCATGCACTGATGCGGATATCCTGTTTGTTGCATCAGGAAATGTCGAAGGCAAACTCAACAACGAGCTCTCGACGAGCTGACTATCAAGTGACGGAAAACGGGATCACTCGATTGAGACCTGGCGGAGGATTTCTGCACGCGATTCGCGGTCGCCTTACGGCAGAGGGCTGGCGAGGGTTTTCGCTCGGCGGACTTTTGACAGGAAAAATTGACTTGACGGGAGAACGATTGGATCCTTCCCTAGGTTCACACGCGCGACTTGAGGGCTCCAAGCTGACGGATGCTGACTTGAGAGCGAGTTACCTTTACGCGATCAACTTATCTCGATGCGATCTTCGGCGAACCAAGTTCGACTATGCCGATATGCGAATGGCTGTTCTGCAGCGTTCTTCGATGAAAGAGGCGAGCTTTTTTCTGGCGGACATGAGGCTTGCGGATCTGACCAGTTGCGATCTGACAAGTGCATATTTGTTGGAAGCGGACTTGACTGGCGCAAATCTAACCGGCTCGAATCTGGCAGGTGTAAAGTTCGGACATGCCCGACTGAACCAGGCCAACCTGACAGATGCCAACCTGGAAGACGCGGACTTTAAGGGTGCAGACCTGACTGGCGCCAACCTGAGCGGGGCGAAACTCAAACGCACTAACTTCAAAGGCGCCAACATGACGCACGTCATCGTGACGGAGGAAATGCTGACTCGCGGTCGATGGCGCGGCGCCATGGGCCTGGGACCAAAGTCGAAGCGAAAAAAGTAATCCAGATGCTCGTCTGAGCTCGCATGAATCGGGGTGCCAGCGGCCGGGGCGCTGTTTCTTCCACCTAAGGGCGACACCACGCCTTCGGTTCACCCGCTCGATAAGCCTCAAATTCCGCAGCGCCGAACTCGCGCCGCACGCGGCTGCAGGCGGCTGAGTTCCAGCGATTGACATCCAGTGCGAGTCGAAACCAATCTCCGTGGGTGACGATCAGAAGTTCGGTGCCGTCGGGGCTTATCGCAAGGTGCATCACACTCTCGCCGACTTCGATCGTGGCAACTGCTTGCTGGCTGTTCAAGTCGTAGAGGTGCACGTGGCCGCCCAGGTCGCCTGCCGCGAGCCAGCCGGTGGCTTCGTTGAGCGCTATGGCGTTGACGCCGACCTCCAGCTGGCGCATTTGCAGTGTCAGCGGCGAGCGGTTGGCGCGGACCCAGCGCAGCTCGATGCCACGGTCGCTGCGGCCGGCGACGATGGCACCATCGGCATATGCGGCGAGCGCGGAGATCGCATCGAGTCCACTCGACCAACGCTGGCGATGGCCATCGGCGAGGTGTTCGACCGAGCCGTCGTCGGTTGCAACCAGCACGGTTCGCCCGCTGGCCACGGCGAGTCCACGCACGGCCGAGCCCAGTTCGATGGAACGTCGCCGGCTGTCGAAAACGCGCTGGTCGAAGCCCAGCGCCCAGAACGTGCCGGACATTGCGGCGTAGACGTTCTGCACATCTTCTGGCAACTCAATCGGCAGTACCAACGGTGGTTGGCCGAGAAGCGAAACTCGTGCCGAACCATGGTCGTCGATCCAAAGCGTATTGCCGTCGGCATCAATGGCACTGCTCTTCAAGCGCTCGACGTAGGCGACAAAACCATCGTCATCGGCATTGCCGTCCAGGCGTTCGCTCAGGGTCAGCTCAGCGTCGAACCAACCGTCAGCGTAGTGCTGTCGCCACGCGCGTTCTTCGCTGCTGCTCACGGCCCACACCTCGCCGCGTGCTATCGCCACCGCTTGAGGATTGCCGATGGCGGCGGGCAGTCGCTGCAGCACATCGCCGGGCGCAGCCAGATCGAAGGCCGCCACTGTGCCATCGGTTGCGCCGGTAAATGCGACGGCAGCGGACGGGCTCAACGCAGTCGCAACGATGGGCGTGGCGTGCGGCACGCTGTGGCGCAATTCCTGCACGTCGTCTAGTCGCAGATTGAAGCGCACACTGCCATCGCTGTAGCCGATCACCACCCGATTCTGATCAACGAGCGGCATGCCGTAGCGCCTCGGGCCCAACGTTGCGGCGGAGATGAAATCGCCTGGAAATTCGAGTACCTCGCCTGAGTCTTGCGCATTTGCACGAAGTCCGCCGCCATCGTCGAGAATTCGGATGCGACCATCGTTTGCCAACAGCGCCAACGGCTCTCCCCGAGCGCTGGAGTACGTGCGCGCCTGTTTGCCTTCGCGCCAATCCAGTACCCGCGTCAGGCCATCGTAGGTGGCAACGAGCAACGTCTCGCAGTCGGCCGCAAATTCCACGGCGGTAATTCTCGCCTCCAGCGAAATTCGTTGCCGCAGCGCTGGCAAGTTCGTGGCATCGATCAGAAAGACGTCGCCAGCATGATTACCGGCCACGATTCGCTCGCCACAGGCAGCAATGGCGATTTGCGGTGCACCAATGCTATGGCGATTCACCGCATCGACAACGGTGATGCCTGTGACGCTGGGAACATCCGTCCAGCCGTCTTTGAAATAGGCGATTCTGCCGTCTTCGAAAGCTGCCCAGAGTCGATCGCCTTGGGTAACCAGGCTGCCAATACCGCCGCTGCTGTGTGCCGGGACTGGAAGCTGCCTATCCTCCTCGTGAATCCATCGCCACAGGCCGCCATCGGTGGTGGCGACCCAAACCGATTCCTCGTCTGCGGCATGCAGTGCTGAGATGGGCGCACGGAAGCGCCGCAGCGCCGCCAACTCGCGATAATCGGTCAGTCGTTCCAGCAGGGCGCCGGCGGCACGTCGCGTTGGGTCGCGAGCGACGCTCTCCAGCGCGAGCAGCAAGCGCACATCGGCATTCCCTGCCACGCGAGACTCGGCCGCCAAACGCGCCGCAAGCGCTTCGCGCCGGTTGATTTCGCTCCGCCAGAACAGCGCCGACAGCGCAACGGCTATCAAAGCCAGCGCAGCAAACGCCGATTGCGATTGACGGCGATGGCGGCGCTCGACGGCAGTCAGAAAAGCGCCGATCTCCGCCGTCTGCGCCCTCGCGCCCGTGCTCGACTGCAACTCGCGCGCGGCGCGGAGGCGTTCGCGCGGATAACGCTTTACGGCGTCGGTCTCGCCGTTGGCGTATCGATTGGCATCGCGCCGAAGCGAGACGACAGTCAACTCGACGCTTTGCGCCGTGGTGTCGAAATCAATGCCTTTGATGAGCGCACGGCAGCGCGCAATCGACAGCCTTCTGACCTCGTCATCGTTTCGACAGTCGATTGCGGCCGTGTCGTGGAAGAAACGGCTGTCGCCGAGTTCTTCGCCAAGCTTGGCATCGAATCCCGGCAACAGCACCGGAATCAACACAAAGGCAGCGTCGCGCGCGGCGCGATTGAAAAGTGTAGTTGCCTCCGCGTGGTGGGTTGCGCCCCAACCGGCGCCGCCCAGAAAAACTAACGCATGGGAGCAATTCGCCAAGCCACGCTCAATCACCTCACGCCATTTCTCACCCGGTCCCACGTTCTCAATGTCGAAGAAAACATCGATATCGAGGTCGTGCCCCAGTTCGTGCCAAACAGCCGCCACCAGCGCCTTTTCGCGACTGTTATGGCACAAGAACAATCGCGCGCCGGCATCTGGCATAGCCGCGGCCTGCGATCAACCCAGATTGACCAACAGCTTTACCAGCAGATTCACGACCTCGTCGGTGTCCGACGTCGTCATCAGTCGCACCGCTTCATCGGAAGTGAGTGGATCAAGGCCGAGAAGGGATCCGATGGGCGAGTGGGAGAGGCGTGCGCATTGCTGATCGAAGGCGTCGATCAGGTCGGAGGCGGTCATCAGCGGATGTTGGTTCCATGGGGAAGCTGTGCCGAGCCGATCGATCCAGTCTTCCAGGGCGCGGTTGAGATGGATGATGTCGGGTTGCAACTTCTCTAGGCTCAGCCTGTCCAGGGGGTCGCTGAAACGGAGTAAGAATGTCTGGGCCTGCGTTGATTTCTCGGGCATCTGATCCAGCAACTGTCGAACCAGACGCGCAGCGAAGCCGCCGAACCCGCCGAGCAGGATAAGCCGGTGCCCGGCTCGCAACGACAGTACGCATTCTTCCAACAGCCCTGGCGCAAATCCGCTGTAACCGTGGAGCTTGCCATGCAGGGCAATTCGGAGCGGCTTAGCTATTGAACTTGCAGTCTGCAACCACTCCGCTTGCCGCCGGCGCGCCGCCGACATGGCAATAGCTTTTGCCAATCGCTCGTCGTTCTTGATGGCCGGCCTCAGCCCGCTCTCAGCCTCGGTGATCTTGATCACCTTGCATTGGCCGATCCACTGCGCTTCGCGTTCGGCCGTCAGCTCCCGCGAGTATGGCCACGGTAGGTGGTTGACGACTCGGGGGTCATAGTCGCCGGACGACAAGGGCTCAACATCGGCGGCGGCGCGCTCAAGCAGCATGCGCAACATGTTCTTGCCCTCATCCCATTTCTCCCAGGTGCCAGCGTAAGCGAACGAATAGCCGCGCTGGAACGCCAAGCGGCACACTCGATCGATGAGTTCACGAATGTGCAACTCGCCCTTGCCCACTTGCAGCAATTCGTCGTCATCTGCGATCGACATGGAACAAGCGATGGGCGTATTCATAGCGGCAGCCCCAGCTCGGCACGGTGATCGTGATAGCTCACGAATTCAGTACTTGCCCACGCATGGTCTTCCTTGGCGTGGCTGATGAAAATGCGGATGGCGCCCTTCGCACGTTTCTCGCGCAGTCGCTGGCAAAGCGCATCTGTGAGTTGTTTGAGGAGCGTGCGCTCGAACGGTTCGGCGGGCAGTTGACCGCCGCTGAGATCGCGGACCTCACGACCGCTTTCCTTCGGGCGTTCGCCGGGCCGAATGAAATTCAGATTTCGCACTTCGGGCATGCCGAAGGCTGAGCGGTCCATCGCCACCGGCAGCACGATGACACGATCGCTCTGAGCATCTGTGTTGCCGCCACTTTGCAAAAGTCCCTTGATCCCGGCCCGCCACTCGGCATCGATGACCATCTCCGCACTCACCAGTAAGACGACGACGCACTGCTTGAATGAGCTTTTCTCGATGACGATCGGTTCGGCGAGGTCGAAGCGCGGCGAGATGCGATAGGTCATCGAGGGTCCGAGACCGTTCTCCGGCCGAAGCCACCGATGTATCAGCTTCGCATAGCGACGCCCATCGTTGAACTCCGGATGCCAAGCAATATGCACTTCTGGAATCGGCGCCATTGTCATCTCTGATCGGTCCGAGCTGAAGGGTTAGCCTAGCCCAACACGCGCTCAAAAAATGCCGCCGCTCAGTTCGCGGCGACTGCGCCGACGACTCGTTGCGTTCAACCGCTTCTGATTTTGCCAACGGGTTGGCGATAAGGCACTGTTCTAAGGCACGTTTTTGCTGCGATTTGATCTGGGCGGCGCACATTTGGCGCATTGCGCGAATGCGCTGGGTCGAAAACCGATTCGCAGTAGGTGTGCGATCAGCATGTGGTGGAACGGCGCGTACGCCGTGTTCCATTGCGGCATGGGCGTCGCGACTGCTCCATGGCCACTCGCAGACGTCGATTCGAAGCGATTGCGACGCAAATGACGGCACGCAATTTTCGATAGGCGGCAGCTCAACGGCCGCTGCTATCGAAAGCTATCGCTTACTTTCGGCAGCCTTGAGCCGTACGCGCACGCGTAAACCGGTGTTGGCGTTCTCGCACAGCATCTCGCCGCCGTGGGCCTCGGCGATGGCGCGCGCCAGCGCCATGCCGATGCCGATGCCGGGCGTGGAGCGGGCGCGGTCGGCGCGGAAATACGGCTGGCCCATTTGCAGCAGCGTGCCGACGTCTAGATTCGGCCCGTAGTCGCGCACGCTGAACTCCTCGGCATCGAGGCGCACTTCGATATCGCCGCGGCCGTGGGCGATGGCGTTGCCGATCAGGTTTTGCGCGAGCTGAAACCACAGGTGGCGATCGCCATCGTAAGGCACCGACACGATCTCTTGGAGGAGCCTGCGCCCGGTCTGCTCGGCCAGCGGGGCGAGAAACTCGATGGCGTCGCCGACGATCTTGCCGAGGTCGATGCGCTCGCGATGCAAGGCGTAACCACCCGCCTCCAGCTTGCCCAACCGCAGCAGCGCGCTGAAGGTCTCCAGCAGCTCATCCAGCTCGTGGATGCACTCGATCAAGGCGTTCTCGGTCGCACGATCTGGTGCGCGTTGCAGCAGCGACTCCAATCGCCGCTTGAGGCCTTGCAACGGCCGGCGCAAATCGTGCGCCAGATGGCCGCCAACCTGCTTCATGCCATCGACAGTGCGCTCGAGATCGGCGAACGTCTGATTGAAACGCTCGGCCAAACCATCGATCTCATCGCGCGCCGGCGACAGTTCCAGGCGTCGGGTCAGGTCGCCATGGCGGATTGCGTCTGCCGCCCGCCCCAATCGCCGCACGCGCTGGCGCAGGCGCCTGGACATCAGCAGCGTGGCGCCGAACGACAGCGCGAATACCGCCAGCACCGCCAGCGCCAGCTGCGTCGCCAGATGCTGATCGAAGGTTTGCAGCGGCGAACGCCGCGCAACGAGCAGCTCGCGGCCGCCGAATAAGCGCACGATCTGACCTTCGGCATTGCCATCGGTCAGATCGAACTGGCGCCAGGCATCGCCTTTGCGCGTGAGCGGCCAGTTACGCACATTGCCGGCGATGATGTCCGCGCCGTCGCGCAAGCCGTAAATCGCGCGCGGATCGAGGTCGCGCTCGGTGCGCTTGGCGATGGCCGCCTTGAGCGCTTCGATACCGCCTTCGTGAAACTCGACTTCCAAATCCCAGCTATCGCGCTCGACGCTGGTGCGCAGCTCAGTGCGAATGTGGCTGACCGCCTCGCGATAGATCGGCACGAACAGCGCACCGGCAATCAGCGCGCCGATCAGCGGCACGCCGACCGCAAAGCGAAAAAGCGCCCCTCGGCGTTTCACGCGGCGTCGATGCCGAAGCGATAGCCGACGCCGCGCACGGTGTGGATGAGCGGCGGTTCGCCGGCATGATCGACCTTGCCGCGCAGGTTCGAGATGTGCACGTCGATGACGTTGGTCTTCGGATCGAAGTGATAGTCCCAAACGCCTTCCAGCAGCATCGTGCGTGTGATCACCTGGCCGGAATGGCGCATCAGGTATTCGAGTAGCTGGAATTCTTTGGGCTGCAAGTCGATCTTGCGCGCGCCGCGGCGCACCGTGCGCTTGAGGCGATCAAGCTCAATATCGGCGACACGCAAATGCATCGGCTCGCTCGATGCGGCAGCGGCGCCACGCGGGCGTCTGCCGAGCACATCGATGCGCGCCAGCAGCTCGCTGAGCGCAAAGGGTTTGACCAGATAATCATCGCCGCCCGCGCGCAGGCCGGCAACGCGGTCATCGACATCGCCGAGCGCGCTCAGGATCAGCACCGGCGTGTCGATATTGCTGGCGCGCAAGGTCCGCACGATCGTCAGACCGTCGACATTGGGCAACATTCGATCCAGGATTAACAGCTCGAACGGTTCGCTGGTCGCCAGAATCAGTCCCTGGCGGCCGTCGCCGACTGCATCGACGGTATGGCCAGCTTCGCGCAACGCGCGTTCGACAAACTCGCGGGTGTGACGGTCGTCCTCAACGATCAGCAGGCGCATCGCTGTCCTCCTCCGCGCGGCGATTGGCGCGCATCGATGGTAAATCCATGCCGAGCTCGGTCATGCCGTCCAGATCGAGTGGGCGAATGGTGCCGATGCGGCAGCGGCGATCCCGCGTCTGCACAAAATCCCAGCGCGCACGAACGGTATTGCGACCTGGCCGCACGTAGTTCGTCAGCGAAATACTGATCTCGTGCGCCAGATTGTGGCAGTGCTCGCGCAAGTCGATGAGGTATGGCTCCTCTCGTCCCAGCCACAGGATCAACGAGCGCTCATCGAGTGCTTGCCAGAACATCAGGCGGTAATAGCGAACTTTATCGACTTCGGCCCCGGCAATGGCTTCAAGCTTCGCGCGCAATTCAGGCGGCGGCGTTGCGGTCGCGCCAACGGCGGACCACAACAGCAAACAAGAACAGATTAGGCGCTTAAGGGGCATGCGCGGACGATAGCAATAGCGACCTGGAAACGCCGGTTAAGATTGCTTGAGGCAAGAAAAGGGCCGCGCGAGGCGGCCCTTTTCGGACATTGAGAAAACCGCCGCCGATCAATCTTCGCCGCTGAAGAAAGAGAACAGGCGCATCAAGTGCAGGAACAGAACCCAGATGCTGGCCATCAGACTGGTGGCGATGACGATGTAGTTGGCGTCCGGATCGTGAATCAGCTGACTGGTTTCCCAGAGGATTGCCGCCGAGATCAACAACACAGCGGCGGCCGAAATGACCACGCTGAGCAGCGGCATTTGCAGGAAGATGTTCGCGATACCAGCACCAAGCAGTACCAGGAAGCCGACGAATACGAACCCGGCCAGGAAGTTGAAGTTCACGCGCGACACGAGCGCATATCCGCTCAGCGCAAAAAAGATCACGGCCGTCGATGCGAGAGCGTAAACGACGATGTTTGGATCCATCTGAAGATAAACGCCAACGACGGGGCCGAGGAAGTAGCCCAGCAATCCCGCGTAAGCGAAGGCCATGACTAGACCCAGCGGGCTGTTGCGCGTCATCTGAATCAAGAACGGCATACCGATCATGAAGGCCAGAAAGACCCAGATGTTGATCATGCCGGCGTTGCTGCTGATCGCGTACCACGCGGTCGCCGCGCTGACGCCCATGATCATGGTCAGCAACAGATAAGCGTTTCGTATGGTCTTGGTAGTTTCGAACGCAGCGACTTCGCTGCGGGTCATCGGAATGGCATTGGCCATGGCTAATCCTCGCTGGGAGTCGGTTAGTGGAAAGAATGCTAACGGTAAAGTGAGGGTGAGGTGTAGATGCGCGAAATCAACAGCGAGACGGGGCCCCGATTCAGCGGAAATTAGCGGCCGCCGGCCCACTCACACCGATTCCGCGGTCTATGGAAGACGCGGAATTGACGAGGCAAACGGCTCAACCACCAAAGTCGTGTCCCCGAACCGCTTGTTCCGGGCAACGCCGGGCGTGACGTCAGACCGTACTCGATTGCCAGTCACCGATGGTCCCACCGGCAGGATCGAGCACGTTTCTCATCCAGCAAAAGCACGCAGAACGCTCGCCGGCCAGGAAACGCGTTGCGCCAATGCAGCGTCGCGACGACTATCGAATTCGGCGCGATCGACAAGCTGCGCGCCGAGCGAGGCCAGATGGGGCGTATGCAACTGACAATCGATCGCCGCCTCCGGCAGCGTCGCCAACGCCTCAGCAAGCGCCCACAACGCGAGTTTCGATGCATCCGGGACGCGGCTGAACATCGATTCGCCGAAGAACATGCTGCCCAGGAACAAGCCATAAAGTCCGCCCACCAGCGTCCGGTCGTCCCAGACCTCCACGCTGTGTGCGTGACCCAGCCGGTGCATCCGGCAGTACGCCTGGGTCATTTCGCGCGTTATCCAGGTACCCGGCTGACCGGCTCGCGGTGTGGCGGCGCAGGCGTGGATCGTCGCCAGAAACGCGCGGTCGCTGTCGACCCGCAGGCCGCTGTTGCGGCGCCGTTTGTGCAGGCTGCGCGTGGCGCGGAACTGCGCCGGCACCATCAGCATGCGGGGACTGGGCGCGAACCAGGCGATCGGTTCGCCGTCGGAAAACCACGGGAAGATGCCGCGCGAATAAGCAGCGACCAGTCGCGGCGGCGATAAATCGCCGCCGATGGCAAGCAAACCGTTGTGCTGCTGCCACGCACGCTCGACCGCGGGAAAATCGTCGAACCGATCGAGTCCTAGTACCGGCAGCGGCATTCGCGTCAAGCGTTCTTCAGTGCCTTAAGCTCGTCCTGCACGGGCTTTAGCTCCGGGTCGATTTTCAAGCTGGCTTCCAGCGCCGCCACCGCTTCGCTGTTCCGGCCGAGCGCCTTCAGTATCTGGCCGCGCCGCCAATGGGCGCCAGAGAGCGAAAACCCCTCCGGATACTGCTTGAGCGCGATCAGCCCATCGAGTGCCGCAAGCCCTTGCTCAAGATTCTCGCCGCTGATCGCCGCAAACTTTCCCAGCTGATAACGAACCGTGGGGCTTTCAGGAGCGGCGGCGAGCGCGGCATCGAGCAGCGCTTTGGCCTGCGCGTTGTCTTTCTTGTCGAGGTAATAGCTGATCATGAAACCGACCAGATCAGGATTGGCCGGCGACAGCTTCAACGCCGCCAATTGCTCGCGCAGCGCACCCTCGCTGTCCTTGGCCCGACCCAGGCGCTGCGAGCGCACACGGTGAGCGAGTACCGGAGAAGCCGCGATGAGCTTGTCGCCAATGGCCTGGGCCTCGTCCTTGTCGCCGCCAACAATGCCCGGCGCCATCATGTGAAACTGCATCAGCGAGAACGCAGCGTCTTCGTGTTTGGGATCCAACTCAAGCGCTCGCTCGAAACCCTTGCGCGATTCTTTCGCGTAGCCCATGGCGCCGAACATGCTCGCCTGCATGGCCATGCGCCCCGCGGTGGCGCCAGCCCAGTACGCCGCATCGGCATCGTCCGGCGCGCGTTCGGCCCAAGCCTGCGCCACCTCATAGGCCTGATCCATCTGCCCACGGGCGATCAGATCGGTGACTTCGTTACTGTCGATCGCTTCGTCACTGGCAATTGCAACACTCGACAACATCAGCAAGCACGGCAGCAGCAGGCGCATAGGTGAGATCCCTTGAAGGTAGTGAGATGCAGCGGACGATTTGATAGTCGTCGGCCGCCGAACGGCGAGTGAATTCGACGCTTTCGATGGCGAAGCGTTTATCGATCCGCAACGAAACCCAGGGCGCATCAATAGCGCATCGCAACATCGAACACACCGGGCATCGACGTCGCGCGCCCTGCGAGTTACCAGATCATGCTCACCGGTCGCGGGCCTTACCTGTTCCGCAGCTCAACCGGGCTACGCCAGGTATTCAACGACCACTGGCAAGTCGCGCACACGTTTATTGTCGATGACAGCCCATCCAAGTCTCTGGTGCTAGAACTTGATCACACCGGTCATCGGTGGCGGGCCTCGATCGAGCCCGCTCGACTGCGGCCAGATCTCACACTAATGCCCCATCGCCACATCGAACGACAGCACCGACGCATCGTCGCTGGGCATTTGCCCGCCGGCGAAGATTTCCATGCCGGCGATGATCTCCGCGATGTCCGATTCGGGTTGGCGCGAGCGCCTGAGCGTGCGATCAAGCTCGTCTGGCGCGAACACGGCCCCGATGGCGTTGCGGATTTCGGCCACGCCATCGCTGAAAAGCACGATGCGTTCGCCGCGCCCCAGGTGCAGTGTTTCGCTGGCGAAGTGCGCGTGCGCGTCGATCCCGATCGGGATCGCGCCGCGAGCGACCATCACGCGCGGCGTGCCGGCGGCATCGACGATCCGGCCATGGCCGTGGCCGGCATCGACGAAGCGCACATCGCGTGTCAACGCATCGACGATGCCGATCCACGCGGTCGCAAAGCGGCCGCCGCCGACGCGACTGACATACTGATTGCAGCGAGTGGCAGCCACCGCCGGATCGCCGGTTTCCATGAGCTCGGCGTGCAAGTAGGCCTGTACGCTGGCCATCAGGAATCCAGCGCCCACGCCAGCGCCAGCGATGTCGCCCAGAATGACGGCGCAACGGCGCGCGTCGATGGCGAAAACGTCGACCATGTCGCCAGCCACCAGGCGCCCTGGGTGGACGTGGAAAGCGTAGCGCGTGCCGGCGCATGTCCCCGAGGCGGGCGGCAAAATACGCCGCTGCACTTCGCGCGCCTGATCGAGATCGGCGTGCAGGCGCTCGACGCGCCGCTCCACTTCGCGGCGTTGCACATTGCCTAGCGTCATGCCCGCGAGACGCACCAGTGCATGCACGAATTCCGCTGCATCGGCGCGTTGCCGAGGTTCAGGGCGCATCAACTCGACCAGCAGGAATCCGCGCACGTCTTTGTCGACGCGCAGAGCCGCGGCGAGAATGGGACGCACACCGTTGAGCCCCGGCAAGTCGACGTCCGCCTGCACCACGCCGCCCTCGCGCGCGGCATCGATCAGCTCCGGCAGCGGCGCCAAGGCCGTAACCGTGGCCGGCATGGAGGCCGATAACTGCAGTTCGCCCTCGTTCTCCAGCAGCACGCTGGCGACGCGGCCGCCAGTCCCGCGCTGGGCGAAATCGGCCAACTGCTCGACCACGCCCGCGCGGTCGATAGCATTGACCGTGTGCGCGGCGAACTCGACGATCAGTTCCAGGCGTCGCTCCGCAGCGAGCACCGGCGCTGCGATGTGCGTAACCGAACCCAACGATACCGGCGCAACTGTGGCCGCTTTCGACGCTTCGCGGCGCACGCGAAAGCGCCATGGCCCGATTCGCACGCGGTCGTGCTCGCACAGCTCGGTGGCCGAGTTGGGTTCGACAGCCGCGTCGTTGATCAGCGTACCTGCGCGACTGCCGAGGTCCTGTAGCAGCAGCGAATCGCCGCGCGCCTCGATGCTCGCGTGGCGTCTGGAAACACCGGGATCTGGCAACACCAGATCGCACTCGGGGCTGCGCCCAAGCAGGCGCGTCTGATCGAGATCGATCCATTTGGCGGCCAACGGCGGACCGCTCAGTACTTCGAGCACTAATTTCATGGCGCAAAGTCTCTCAGTTCGGCCTTAGCTCTTGCAAAGGCTTGTAGAGCGGCGAATGCTCTGCATCGCGATTCGAAACTCTGGGGAGAGCTTCCTGATGCGCAAATCGACACTGGGACTATGCGTTTTCGCAGCACTGGTCGGCGACATGGCTTTCGCGCAGAACGCCGTGGTCGACACTTTGAACCGTTTCACGGCGTCCGGGCCGCAGCGCGAAACGGCGCGCGCCGTGGGCGTGCTGTGTCCGGCGGGGAATCGCCTGACGCCGCGGCTGCAGAACGACTGCAATTCCCTGGTCGGAGCCGCATTCCAGAACATCGCCAATGTCGCCACGGCACTGCGGCAGGTCACCGCAGACAACGCCACCATTCCGATCGACCGCTCAGGCCTGGGCAAATTCACGCCGATTCGCGTGCCCGGCAGCCCCGCCGGCTTGGGCTGGGGCGCGCTCATGACCGACGAGGACGAGGTAGCGCTGGCGCTGAATAGCGATGGCGAGAACTCATGGTCGGCCTATGCGCAACTGCGCTTCGATAGCGACGAGCGCAAGCCAAGCATCAACGAAGACGGTTTCGATCGCGACGCGCGCGGGTTGACGCTGGGCGCCGATCGGCGTTTCGGCGCAAACCTGTATGTTGGCGGCGCATTGTCGCTGCATCGCAGCGACAGCGATTACACCGACAACTCCGGATCGCTGGATGCCGACGACACTGCCTTCCATCTCTACAGCGGCTGGCAAAACGATGCCGGATTCCATCTCGATGGTTTGCTTGGACTGACCCGCAGCGACATCAGCCAGGTGCGGAAAGTCGGTTACACCCTCGGCACCACCGTGGTCGATCAAGGCTACGATTCGGGATTCGACAGCGAGGAGCGCCTGCTGGCGCTGACCGCGGGTTTCCGATTCAATCGCGATGCGTTGAATTTGAACCCATATCTGCGCATCGAGGCTATCGACGCCAGCACTGATGCTTACACCGAACGTTCGCGCGCCCCAGACGCAAACGGCGCGGGCTGGGCGCTGTCTGTGGGCGAGCTGGATGAGAACTTTACGCGCCTGTCTGCTGGTCTGCGCGCGGCGTTCGTTATCAGTGGCGAGACCGGCGTCTATCAGCCGTTCCTCGACATCGCGTGGATCAGCGTTTCGGGCTTGGATGCGCAAGCCGCGAACGTGCGCTTTGCGGGCGATCTGTCGACGAACGTGAGCCAGAGCCCGCTGCAATTTCTGCTTGCTGCAGACGAAGAAGACGACGGCTACGGCTCGGTGGCGCTCGGCGTCAGCGCGCAGTGGGCGAATGGCTTTGCCGGATTCGCGGGTTTGCGGCAGAACGTCGGCGACGATCGGCTCGATACTCGGCAGATCGACTTGGGTTTGCGGTACGAGTTCTGATCTCTACCGGGGGTCACGCCCTGTGTGGCCCACGAATTCGAATGCCGGGCGCGGATCAGTGCCCGACAACGTCGCCATGCATTTTCGCCAGTAACGCAAGCAGGCGATTTTGCGTAGCCAGCGGCACGCCGGCTTTGGTCATGCCGCGTTCGGTGTCCTCGACGAACCAGTTGAACTCGGCGCGAGTAATCGCCATGCCGCTGTGCGCATCGGGCATCGGCAGACCGGTGTACTCGCAGCCGCCACCACTGAGCTCGCAGATCTGCTCGACAAGGCGATCGCGTAGGTAATCCCAGTCGGTGTTCTCGAACAAGTATGCGATGCGTTGATCGGCCTTCACCTCGACGATGATCGCTTCGACCATGCGCGTTGTTCCCTCCAGGCAGCCGAGCTCGCTATAAAGCGTGCCTTCGCGGCAATCGGACGTTGCTGGCGATGCCATCGCGTTCGCGTCGGCCGCGCCATCCGCAGCATCGGCCTGCGCCGGCCAAAGGGCAAAGAACCACAGCGCCAGAAAGACTTTCCGCATCACGGCGAACCCTTTACGGTCAGATAAAAACCTTGCTGGTCCTGAATGCCGCCCACCGAGCCCAGGTCCACATAAGCCAGCGCCGCATGCCAGCGTTTATTCGGAAACCAGCCGACGAATAGATCGTACCAATCGTCTTCGGGCGCCAGCGCCAACTCGTCCGGTTTACTTCGATACTCGGCGCCAAGCGCGATGGTCGGCGTCAGGAATACCGCAAAACTGCCTTCCAGCACCAGGCTGCGATCATCGTCGAAGCCCAACAAGCCCAACTGATGCGCAGAGGTCGATCGCAACGTAAGGTTGGCCAGCGTGCGGCGTCCGCCAATTCCCGCGATCCACAATCGGGAGGCGGCCAGATAAACATCGTAGCCACTGCTGTCGTCGGCACCGACCGACTCGATCAAATCCCGATCTCGCGAGTGCCGCCACTGCACGCCGGCAGATATCTGCGGCCAATCGCCGTAGATCAGATCCCCGCCGAGCCGCAGTTTCGCCGCCAGCACATCGGTATCCAAGCGCACATCCGGGAACGCGCCAGCGGCGACCAGAGCGTCCAAGCCCAGCGACAAGCGCGATGCCGACAACTCCAGTCGATCATTCCAGCCCAGCGAGATCGAACCCGCACGGAGGTTGAAATCGCCGGTATCGACATAGGTCAGGGCGCCTGTTGTGTCCCATTGGCCCTGCTCACCATAACCGGCGATCACCGCCCACGGCACCAGACCACCGCCAGCGGCGCCATCGATTGAACTTAAGCCTGCGGCAGCGAGCAGCTTGCCGTCGTCGGCCACGGCGGGCGTTGAGATGAGCGCAGTCAGTGCCAGGCCAAAAGTCAAAAGCCAAGGGCGCTTCGCGGTGCGCGTGGCCATTGACCGTTGATCTTTCGCTGTTGACCGTAATTCCATTCCGCCCCCGGAACCGCCCTTTGCAACCTCATTGTACGCGCGCGGCGAGCCCACCGGATGCAGGCTGCTATCCTGCGCCGCTCATACGGTGCGATGGATCGATTGAATGGCTGGATCAAGCTTATTGGCGTTGCTCGACGACATCGCCACGCTACTCGACGATGTAGCAGTGATGAGCAAGGTGGCGGTGAAGAAAACCGCCGGCGTGCTCGGCGACGATCTGGCGTTGAACGCCGAGCAGGTGGCAGGCGTCAAGGCCGACCGCGAGTTGCCAGTGGTATGGGCGGTGGCCAAAGGATCGGCGATCAACAAACTGATCCTGGTGCCATCGGCATTGGCGATTAGCGCCTTCGCGCCCTGGGCGGTGATGCCGCTGCTGATGATCGGCGGGGCTTTCCTGTGCTTCGAGGGATTCGAGAAGGTCGCGCACAAACTCCTGCATAACAAGAAGGAAGACGACCAGCACCACGCTGAACTGGTCGCGGCGGTCGCCAATCCCGAGGTCGATCTGGTGCAGTTCGAAAAGGACAAGATCAAGGGTGCAATCCGCACCGACTTTATCCTCTCGGCCGAGATCATCGTGATCACGCTGGGCACCGTCGCGGCGGCGAGTTTTTCGCGTCAAGTGGCGGTACTCTCGACGATCGCCGTGGTGATGACCATTGGCGTTTACGGTCTGGTGGCCGGCATCGTGAAGCTGGACGACGTGGGCCTGCATCTGGCGAAGCAGGCCGCGGGGGCCAAACAGGCCGTCGGCAAAGCCATTTTGTGGTTCGCGCCGTACTTGATGAAGTCGCTATCGGTGCTTGGCACTGCTGCGATGTTTCTGGTCGGCGGACACATCATCATCGAAGGCATACCGGTGTTGCATCACGCCATCCAGCACCAATTGGAGGGCGTGCCGGGTGGTGGACTGCTGAGTGTGCTCGCGGATTTTGTTGTTGGCGCGGCGACCGGCGGACTTGTCGTGCTGGCGGTCGCCGTGGGCAAACGCATGATGGGAAAGAAGGCATGAGCGTGCGCACCGACTGGACTCGCGAAGAGATCGCGGCGCTGTTCGATCTGCCGCTCCTGGAGTTGGTGTTTCGCGCTGCCAGCGTGCACCGCCAGCATTTCGATCCGCAGGCTGTGCAGATCTCCACGCTGCTATCGATCAAGACCGGCGCCTGCCCGGAAGATTGCGCCTATTGCCCGCAAAGCGCGCACTTCAAGACCAGGCTGGAAGTCGAACGCCTGCTGGCGTTGAACGAGGTGCGCACCAGCGCGAGCGCTGCGAAGGCCGCTGGCGCGACGCGCTTTTGTATGGGCGCGGCGTGGCGCGCCCCGCGCGATAAGGACGTCGATCGGCTGATCGACATGGTCGGGGTGGTGCGCGATCTGGGCATGGAAACGTGTCTGACCGCCGGCATGCTGAAACCCGAGCAGGCGCAGCGCTTGCGCGAGGCGGGGCTCGATTATTACAACCACAACCTTGATACCAGCCCCGAGTACTACCCCGAAATCATCGGCACGCGCTGCTATCAAGACCGGCTCGATACGCTGCAAGCGGTGCGCGAAGCCGGCTTGAACGTGTGCTCTGGCGGCATCGTCGGCATGAACGAGACACGGTCTGACCGAGTCGGCTTGATTCATGCGCTGGCCACGCTTCCAGCGCATCCGGAATCGGTGCCGATCAATCGCCTCGTCAAGGTCGCGGGCACACCGCTGCAGGACGCGGCGGAGCTGGACGATTTCGAGTTTGTGCGCACGATCGCCGTGGCGCGCGTCTGCATGCCGCATTCGGTGGTGCGCCTGTCGGCCGGCCGCGAGTCTATGGACGCGAGTTTGCAGGCATTGTGCTTTCTCGCTGGCGCCAATTCGATTTTTTATGGCGAGAAATTGCTGACCACCGGCAATCCCGAAGTACAAGCCGATCGCGACTTGTTTGCGCGACTCGGACTGAAAGGCCTGGAAGCCTGCGCCGGTTGAACGCGTTACGCAGCGCGACTTGAAGATGACTCTCGAATCAACGCTGCAGCGGCAACGCGGTCGTCGCCGACCCAGGGATCCATGACGCGTCCTTCGCTACTCGACACGATCGCCGCGGCGCAGGCCGCACGCCTCGCCGAGTCGCGCCGCTCGCTGCGCATTGCTCGGCCCATCGGTGGCGCGCGCGTGGTCATCGAAGGCCGCGAGCTGATCGATGTCGCCAGCAACGATTATCTGGGCCTGGCATTCGACCCTCGCGTACGAGCAGCGCTCGCTGACGCGGCGCGCGATCAGGCCGGGGCGCGCGCCTCGCACTTGCTCGGTGGCCATCACCCCGAACACGCAGCGCTTGAAGCTGAGCTTGCCGCCTGGCTCGGCTATCCGCGCGTGCTGCTGTTCTCCACGGGCTACATGGCAGCCGTCGGTGCGCTGTCGGCGCTGCTGTCGCGCTTCGACCTGGCGCTGCAGGATCGGCTCAACCATGCCTGCCTGCTCGATGGCGCCAGGCTCGCGGGCGCGAGGTTGCTGCGTTATGCGCATGGCGATGTGTCGGCAGCCGCTGCCGCGCTTGACCGCGAGCCCGATCGTCGGGCGTTGCTGATCACCGACAGCGTCTTCAGCATGGATGGCGATATCGCGCCGCTGTGCGAACTAGCGGAACTCGCGCGCGCCGAAAACGCGGCGCTGATGGTCGATGAAGCGCATGCCATTGGCGTGCTCGGGCCGCAGGGTCGCGGCGCCTGTGCTGCCGCCGGCCTCCGCGCCGAGCACGTGCCAGTGCTGATGCTGACGTTCGGCAAGGCCTTTGGCGTGTCGGGCGCAGCGATTGTCTGCTCCACTGCGATCGCCGATGCGCTGCTGCACGGCGCGCGCAGCTTTATCTACACCACCGCGCTGCCGCCAGCGATCGCGGCCGCAATCCGCGCCGCGATGCGGCGGGTGATCGCGGGCGACGATCTGCGTGCGCACCTCGCCGATCGAATCGCTCAGTTTCGCGCTGGCGCAACTGAGCTCGGCCTGCCCCTGCTGCCATCGACGACGGCGATTCAGCCATTAATGCTGGGCGACTCGCGCGCCGCGCTCGACGCCTCACGCCGGCTCGCGGAGCGCGGGGTGTATTGCCCCGCGATCCGCCCGCCGACGGTGCCCCGCGGTCAGGCGCGACTGCGGCTCAGTCTGTCCGCGGCGCTGTGCGAAAGCGATGTAGAGCAGTTGCTTGCCGCGCTGGCGGCAACCCTCAAACCCGAGATTCGCCGCCCATGACGCCGGTTGCGGGTTGTCAGAAAATTCTGACGAAAGGTCCAGCGTTACGCTGACAGACACGCCGCGCGTCGACGCCTAGCCTCTCCATCAACCAACGCGGAGTTTGACGGCTATGCGGCTTATTGTCTTCGCCGCTCTATTGATTGCGGCGCACGTTTGCGGGGCGCAGGTGTACGAATGTCGCGTCGGCGAGGTGCGCCAGTTCAGCGATCGGCCATGCGGCGAGGTTGTCAAAGCTTGGAGCTTCAACGAGGCGCCGGCCGCGCAACCGCAAGCAGCAGATCGCGCGCCGGCGGAGCGCAAGCGCGAATCGAAAAACCGCTCCGGCCCGCGCCGCGCGCCGCGCGCTCGCGTCGAATCCTATCGCTGCAGTGCCGGCGCGCGCGTGTGGTATCAGCATGATCGTTGCAGCGGCGCGCGCGGCGAGGCGGTCAGGAGCGAGCGCATCGCGCGCAGCGAGGCATGCCGCGAGATCAACCGGCCGGCCGCAAGCCTGCGCCGTGGCAGCGAGCGCGATGGCCGTGCCTCGCCTTATGAAAAGGCGATGGGGCGCGATCCCTGTTGAGCAAGACGAACAAGACGTCGATTGGGAACGTGTATCGCGATCCTGGAACAATGGCGTCGACGCAACGAAGTCGAACGACAAGGTTCCGCTTCTAGAGCGACAACTGAATGCGCGCCTCGAGTATGTTCGGGTCGATATCGCGACTGCCACGCTCGCCGTCGCTGCGCACGTAGTTGACCATCAGGCGCGTATTCGGTGCCAGATACCAGGTCGCGCCGAGGCTTAAGTTCGTCAGATCGCCGCCCGCAATCCCGGCATCCGTGAGATCGAGGCGGCTGGCGCGGGCCGCAATCTCAAAGGCTCGCCCATCCTCGCCGGCATCGGGCGCATTCAGCATGCCGTCTTTGTAAACGCGCGTGCCCGACAACATCCAGGAGGCTTGCAGATAAGCGCCTGTTACATCGGCATCGGTTGAAGCCCGGTCGATGCGCGCCGTGATCCACTCGCTCTGCACTGCCCATGGACCACGAATCCAGAGCGCTTCCAGCCCGAGCCGCGAGACATCCGATACGTCGCGCAGGCGCCCGGTGTCGATGCGTGTCGGCATGAACGATGCCGTTTCGCCGCGTGAGCTGAAGCGAAAATCAGATGCCGGCTTCTCGCGCCCCGCTGCGATCGCAAAATGCAGGACGCCACTGTCCGTTTTTGGCGCAAACACCGCCCGCGTGACCCAGCCATCGCCTTCCAGCAAACCGGCGGCGTTGCCGTCATAGGCGCCAAGCTGCAAGAGCCATGGCCCGTCGCCATAGCCGTAGTTTACCCCGCGACGCCGCGCCAAAGACAGTGCATCGGCCAAAGAACGCTCGATGAACATCACATTGCGATTGGAACTGAGCTGTTCCAGCGAGAACGGTGGTTTGAGGTGGCCAACGAGGACGCTATGTCCGCCATTGCGCCAGCGCAGATACGCGTCGGTGGCCAGGTTGCTGTTCAGATCGTATTCGACCTTGGCATCAAAGGCAGCCGAGAACGTCAGGTTGAGTCCGATCCGCAAACGGCGGATGTCGCTCGCCAAGGCGAGGGTTTCGCTTTCGTCCACTCGATTGACGTCATATTGCAGGTAGCCGTAAGGCTTGAACGCAAACTCGGCATGCGCCACGCTTGTGCACAACAACCCGATGGCAACGGCCAGTCTGCGTGAGATCATCGTATGACGATTTAATGAAATGGGCCGTCAGAATAGCGCTTTCGCCCGAGAATCCTGAACCTCGGGCGTCCTTGTCATCTTTGTGTCATCTTTCCATCACATGCTGCGTGGATTGCAGCCTTTTTTGCCTGGAGCTACTCATGATCCGTCGCCTTACGCTTGCCGTCTCGATCGCCGCCGCGCTGGTCGCCTGCGGCCAACAGTCTACCGAGACCGCACCAAGCGCTCCGGCCGCACCCGCCAATTCGGGCCCCACGGTCATCACCATCGACGGATCGAGCACGGTGTATCCGATCACTGAAGCGATCGCCGAAGAATTCCAGCTGGCAAACCAAGGCAAAGTGAAGGTGACTGTCGGCGTCAGCGGGACCGGCGGCGGATTCAAGAAGTTCTGTCGCGGCGAGCTCGACATTGCCAATGCCTCGCGCCCAATTCAGAAGCTTGAGATGGACGCCTGCTCCGCGTCTGGGGTGAAGTACTTCGAATTGCCGGTGGCCTACGACGCGCTGACGGTGGTCGTGAACCCGCAAAACACCTTCCTGTCGACGATTACCGTCGATCAGCTCAAGCAGATTTGGGCACCTGAAAGTCAGGGCACGATCACCAAATGGAATCAGATCGACCCGAGTTGGCCGGATGCGGAGTTCAAGCTCTACGGCGCGGGTTCCGATTCCGGCACCTTCGACTACTTCACCGAAGCGGTGGTGGGCAAAGCCAAGGCCAGTCGCGGCGATTACACGGCGAGCGAAGACGACAACACGCTGGTCCAGGGCGTGTCTCAAGATCTCAATGCGCTCGGCTACTTCGGATATGCGTATTACGCCGAAAACCAAGCCAAGCTCAAGGCGCTGGCCGTGGTACCGGTGGCCGGCGGCGAGGGCGTGCTGCCCAGCGAGGAGACGGTGATCAGCGGGACCTACACGCCGCTGGCGCGCCCGATGTTCATTTACGTGTCCGAGAAGGCTGTGGCGCGCCCCGAGATCAAGCAGTTCCTCGACTTCTATTTTCAGAATGTCGCCGAACTGGCGCGGGAAGTACGCTACGTGCCGTTGCCGGAGTCGGCCTATGTGCTGATCAAGCAGCACATCGACGACAACAAGATGGGAACCGTTTTTGGCGGCGAACCGGCCACAGCGATCACAATTGAAGAATTGTTGAAACGCGAAGCCAGTTTGTAACAGAAGCGTCTTAGACTGTTGTCACGGCGCCAGCGTCTGGCGCCCGTCGACCTTCGCGTCGCCTTCTCGGGGGATCCATGAGCCAAGCGCCGGCGGCCGGCCGACTTGCCCATCGACGTTCGCGACATATTCGCGAACGCATCATCGAACTGGTGTTGCTCAGCAGCGCGCTGGTTGCCGTGGCGACGACCATCGGCATCGTGTTCATTCTGGTCAAGGAATCCATCAGCTTTTTCAGCCAGGTGTCGATTGTCGACTTCCTGACCGATCGGCAATGGACGCCGCTGTTTTCCGATCCGCACTTCGGCATCTGGGTGCTGCTGTCGGGCACTCTGACCAGCTCGGCCATTGCGCTGAGCGTGGCGATCCCCGTCGGCACCATTCTGGCGATCTATCTGTCGGAGTTCGCCAGTGCGCGGATGCGCGAAACCGCTAAGCCGATCCTGGAATTGCTGGCCGGCATTCCGACCATCGTTTTCGGCTACTTCGCGTTGTTTTTCGTCACGCCGCTGCTGAAGAAAATTTATCCCGAGCTGCCGGGCTTCAACCTGTTGAGCGCGGGTCTGGTGATGGGCGTGATGATCGTGCCGTACATCAGCTCGATCGCCGAAGACGCGATGCGTGCGGTGCCGATGAGCCTGCGCGAGGGCGCCTTCGCGATGGGCGCCACGCGCCTGCAAGTGGCGTTGAATGTGGTGGTGCCCGCAGCATTCTCAGGTTTGGCGGCCGCGTACATTCTGGGCATCTCGCGAGCGGTCGGCGAGACCATGATTGTGGCGGTGGCCGCCGGCATGCAGCCGAACTTTACCTTCAATCCCACTGAGCAAGCGGCGACGATCACCGCCTACATCGTGCAGGTGGCCAAAGGCGATTTGCCGCACGGCAGCGTGGGTTATCAAACCATCTTCGCCGCCGGATTGACGCTGTTCTTGCTGACGCTGGTGTTCAACCTGCTCGGCTACTACCTGCGCAAGCGCTTCAGGGAGGAGTACTGATGGCCGTCTCCGACAGCTTGCGCGCTACGATCTCGCGCGCCAAGCGCAACGATTTGATTTTCGTTGCGCTGGGCATTGCCGCACTGCTGTTTGCGGCCAGCACCTTCGTGGCGCTGTTCCTGGACATGGTGGGCGATGGTTTGTCGCGCCTGAACCCATCGTTTTTCACCGAGTTCGCTTCGCGCCGCGCCGAGCGCGCCGGCATTCTCGCGGCGTGGGTGGGCACGTTTGCGGTGATGCTCGTGACCGCGCTGGTGGCGGTGCCGATCGGCGTTGCCTCGGGCATTTATCTTGAGGAGTACGCGCCCAAGAACAAGCTCACGGCGCTGATCGAAATCAACATCAACAATTTGGCCGGCGTGCCGTCGATCGTTTACGGACTCCTGGCGCTCGGCCTGTTTGTGCATACCTTTGGTCTGGGCGCAAGTGTGCAGACCGCTGGATTGACGCTCGCGTTGTTGATCCTGCCGGTGGTGATTGTGGCTACGCGCGAGGCGATTCGCGCGGTACCCGGCTCAATCCGCGAAGCCGCCTATGCGCTTGGGGCCACGCGCTGGCAAATGGTTTCCGATCACGTGCTGCCGTATTCCATGCCGGGCATCCTGACCGGCGTCATCATCGGCCTGTCGCGCGCGATCGGCGAAACAGCGCCCATCGTGACCATCGGCGCGGTCACATTCATCGCCTTCTTGCCACCCTCGCCGGTCACCAGCAGTCCGCCATTCTTGAGTTTCGACTGGCTAGCGTCGCCCTTCACCGCGATGCCGATTCAAATTTTCAACTGGACCAGCCGCCCCGAAGAGGCGTTCCAGGCGAACGCCTCGGCCGCCGCGTTGGTGCTGGTGGTCATGACCCTACTGATGAACGCGATCGCGATCTGGCTTCGCTATCGCTTGCGTCGCAATCTCAACTGGTAAGCGCCATGAATGATGAGCAGAAGAAGCCCGATCCGAGCACACTGCCGAAGAAGGCCGCCTCGCAGGCGCTGAACTTCTTCTATGGCAGCAAGCAGGCGCTCAAGAACATCAACCTGCCGATTTACGATCGCAAGGTTACGGCGCTGATCGGGCCCTCAGGCTGCGGCAAGAGCACCTTTCTGCGCTGCTTCAATCGCATGCATGACCTGTATCCCGGCACGCGCTACGAGGGCCAGATTCGGCTCTATCCGGATGATGTGAATTTGCTCGACAAATCGGTCGATCCGATCGAAGTGCGCATGCGCTTGTCGATGGTGTTCCAGAAACCCAATCCCTTCCCGAAATCGATCTTCGAAAACGTCGCCTATGGCCTGCGTATACGCGGCGAGAAGCGGCGCTCGGTGTTGATGGACAAGGTCGAAGAAGCGCTGAAAAGCGCGGCCTTGTGGAACGAAGTGAAGGATCGGCTCGACGAGCTGGCGACGACCTTATCGGGCGGCCAACAGCAGCGCCTGTGCATCGCACGTTCGCTCGCCAGCGAGCCGGAGTTGTTACTGTTCGACGAACCCACCAGCGCGCTCGATCCGATCGCTACGGCCAGCATCGAAGAATTGATTCACCAGCTGCGCGAAAAGATTACCATCCTGATCGTCACTCACAACATGCAGCAGGCGGCCCGCGTGTCGGACTTCACCGCTTACATGTACTTGGGCGATTTGATCGAATTCGGTTGGACCGACGATGTTTTCTTCCGTCCGAAAGAAAAGCAGACCGAGGACTACATCACCGGCAGGTTCGGGTAGCCGAATTGTTGTCGCCAGATCTGAGTTCCCGGTCTGGACGATCTGGCAACGGGCGATGGAGAAAGGTCAACCGGCGATTTCTCGCGGTCGTATGCTTTCCCATTCACCATTGACCATTCACTATTGACTCCATCGACGCACCGCTTCGTCCACGAGGACCAAAAGCAATGAACGAACACCTGTCCCGTCAATTCGATGCCGACTTGATCGCCCTGCGTTCGCGTGTGGTCGAGATGGGCGGACTGGTCGATGAGCAGTTTCGGCGCTCGGTAGAGGCGCTCGCCACCGGGCGTGCGGTGCTCGCCGACGGTGTCATCGCCGGCGATGACGCGGTGAACACTCTGGAGGTGCGCATCGATGACGCGTGCGCCCACATCATCGCCAAACGCCAACCAGCCGCGAGCGATTTGCGCATGGTGCTCGGCGTCAGCAAGATCGTTTCGGAGCTGGAACGCATCGGCGACAAAGCACGCAAAATCGCGCGCTCGGTTGTCGCCGTGAACACCACGTCTGACGGCCCGTGGATCGCCGATATCGAGCGCTTGAGCGAAGCTGCTCGCCACATGTTGCGCGACGCGCTCAATGCCTTCGTGCGCAGCGATCTGGAAGCCGCCGTCATGGTGCTGCGTAGTAACCGCGACTTCGCCCGCGAGACCTCGCAAGTCAGCAACGATCTGGTGCAGCGTTACTCGCGCAATGCGGATCAAGTGCCGACAATGCTCGACATGTTGTCCGTGACTCGCGCCGTCGATCGCGTTGCGGACCACGCTGCCAATATCGCCGAACACCTCGTGTACATCGTGCGCGGCACCGACGTGCGCCACGCCACGCTCGAGCAGATCGAGCGCGAGGCGTTGACTGGGAGGTAGAACATTAACACCCACTTCGACCCGAGCATACCTGCCGCAATACGGTGCGTTTCTTAAGCGACGCAATGTAACCGTTGACAAGGCTCTCCTGGCAAGGCATTGTTACTTTTATATTCGAACCGGACGTTGACATGTTTGCCAGAGCTTTTGCGGCTATTGCGATGTGCCTTTTGTCCCAAGTTGCAGCGGCATGCCTGACTCAAAGATCTCAGTCAAATTCAACCTCATCCAGCATGAGCGTGGGGCTGTACTATTATGAAAATGGAGTCGCGCGGCTCGTTGATGTGATTCCGTCGCCATCAGGAATAAACGGCCCATCCGTTGAGCAGAGCGATGCGTCTTTTAGGGGTGCGTCGGCGCCATCGCAGTCCGAACCTACTTCTGAGCCGCAACCCGAAGTGCTGGCTGCGCCTGAAATCTCGCGCTGCTACTCAGGCGGTTCGCCAACGCCTTTGCCCGCTGTGACCGTCACTGCAAGGCGTCCAACCTTCCTCCCACGTATGCTATTCGCACGTATTCCCGATAACTTCTACTTTTCAGGAAGTCGAGGTAGGAATGTCGCCGTCCGCTACACCAATCGGACGGAAATGCAATTTACTTGCGGAACAGAATTGATTCTGCGCGCAAGAGAAGCGCGCGCCTTGGCTATTAGAAACGCCGGCCCAATCGCGAACCGGCAGGGCGCGATTTACGAACTTGAGTTGGCAGATGGCCACATGGACACGTTTGTCAATAACAATTCGACTGGCTCTGTTCCGGTTATTCAGATAACGTCGTGTCCCGGCCAGTGATATGCGGCGATCAATATTAATCTTGCTCGTTTTGGGGACCCTGGCTTTCACTTCTTCATACTTCATCTCCCCACTGTCGAGACCGCTCAGTTCAAGCGCTTCAAGCGAACAGGAAGCTGGAGACTTAACTTCAGTCAGGGAAAAGGCGCAAATTCTGGAATCTGAGGCGACCACGGATAAAGGGTCTATCGACGATTCCTCGAAAGACTCAGGTCTCTCCGACGTGTCAGATTTAAGTCCTTATTCGCTGCTGACTGCGTCGGACATCGTTAAGGCAGTTGCAACGACCAAAGACCCTAGTTACCACGATTTGGAGTTTGCGATTCTGGCTGCCATGACGTGTGTCCAATCGGAGAGATTCTCACGCGATTCATTAAAGGAATTTCACGAAACGCATTTGGTCGCCCTAAGAACTCACCTCGAAAGCAGCTTTTGTAAATTCGGCTGGGAATCGCAAGAGCTTGACATCGTTCGCGCCAAACACCGTGCCATCTTGGAAAATCCGGATAATCAAGATGAGTTTGGCACACTGGCAGATCTGATGATCGACTCCACGTTGTCGACTAGTCAAGCTGCTAGGTACGCCAACGAACTACTGGCGGCTGAAACAGCTTCGAAGGCGTCCGGGATGGCCCTCGCGCTCCTCCTGAATCCTCCCCAGCACTTTCCGGGATTGGAGCATCGCCCGCCCGTAACCGGACAAAGAGTTTTCCAGATGGCCAACCTGTTTGTTGCTGAAACCTTTTGTCAGCGCGAACCGGTTAGATGCAGAGCCGGAAGCCCAGAGACAATGCAGGCTTGCATCGATCAATTGAATTGCAACTACGCCTGGGACTTCCGGACCATCGCGCGGCACGCGACGACGCCGCAGGAGTGGGAGCACATGACTTTGATTGTGCAAGCGCTTCAAAGAATCAAAGACGGCGGTTAGGACGATCTGCCCAACGCTCGGAATTCAGCCACCGGCTCAAGGCCCGAACGTCAACCCAAACTCGCTGACGATCGCGGGCGTGGCGACCAGCGTCGGCACGTCGGACGTGAAGTCCGCGTCGCCCCGCGGATAGTCTTCGGGTGCATCGCTGGGTGCACTCAGGCGGACGGCAATCCGGCCGGGGGCGAGTACGGCGTTTTCGAGCACGCCGCCACTCCAGTGGCTGACGTAGCCGCCGTAGTCCCATTCGAATCCGAGAAAGCGGAACGGCCGGCCGTTGAGCTGCTGCAATTCTGCGCTGGACATTCCGACACGCAGTCCAAGCGGACCGCGCCAGCGTGATTCGATCTCGCGCACGTAAATCGCACTCAACGGGCCATCGACTTTGCCGTCCACGAAATAAACGACGGCACGACGCGTTGGGTCGTCGCCGAACAGCACCGCGCCGGGCTCCTCGGCGCCCTCGCCGAGCGGGACGTTCTCCACGCGCACCGCGGCATCGCCGAAGCGCTTCTTGAGCCCGGCGATTCCGCCTTCAGCGCGGAAACCAGAGCCGCCAACAGTGAGTGTGTAAAGATCCGCTTCCGCGATAGCAGGTGCGGCCGGTGCGGGCGGGGGCGCAGGCGGCGGTGGCGCCGGCGGCGGTGGCTCAGAACAAGCGCCGAGTGCCAGCAGCCACAGCGCCGGAATCAGGCGGTTCATCCGACGGCCTCCAGCGACTCGTCGAGATGCTTGTCGATTCCGAACGGCGTGTACGCGCTGCGCGTGTTGCGGGTGTGCGCGCGAATCGCATCGTTCTTTTCTTTCATGCCCGGTTTGCGATAACCGCGGCCGTGCTCCAGATGAACGCAAATGGCCGAGTAGCGAATGGTCTTGCCGCGGATGCCTAAGTTGTTCAGGCGCTCGCCGAGTTCCAGATCCTGCCCGCCATACTGCATGCGCTCGTCCCAACCGTTGACCTTGAGCACATCGGCCTTCCACGCCGACGCGTTGTGGCCGTGCAGTCGCGGCTTGACGGTTGTGAAACGATCCAACCAGCGGCGCTGCCAATCGCGCTGCACGCGAAGCTTGAGCGTGTGGCGCTCCAGGCCGTTCGCAGCCAGCCACGCGTAGTCGGTCGCGCGACCACTGATGATGTCGTCTTGCGTGATCTTGTGCGACAGATCGAGCGGCAGCTTGCAGTAGCCGCCGGTGAGATAGCGACCGGGTTCGCGCAGGCGCAGATGCCAATCGAGGAAATCGGCGCGCGGGATGCAATCGCCGTCGCTGAACACCAGGTAATCCGACTCGCTGAGCAGAATCGCGCGGTTCATGCCTTTGCACTTCTGGTAGCCCTCATCGGGCTGCCAGAAATGCCGCAAGCGATATGGCATCTGCGGGCGCAGCCGTTCGATCACCGCACGCGTCTCATCGCGCGAGCCATCGTCGACCACCATCACCTCGAAATCGCGAATGGTCTGCGTGGCGTAGCCCCACAGAGTCCATTCCAACCATTTGGGTTCGTTGTACGTGGAGAAGAGGACGGTGAGCTTGGGCATCTTTTTTGGTTCTTGGTTGTTGGTTCTGGGTTCTTGGTCGTCGTTCTTGGTCTGGCTACACTGCCGCATTTCCAAGAACTAACAACCAACAACCAAGAACCGCCGTTAGCGCTTCAACCCAGGATTCAACCGATGAATGCTGTCCAGCAGCGCCTCGTTCTCGGGCCATTTGCCGAGCGCTTCGCGCCACAGCTTTTCGGCCTCGTCGCGCTCGCCGGAAACCCAAAGGACCTCAGCCAGGTGCGCGGCAACTTCCCCGTCTTGAATCAAAGAGTAGGCACGCTTCAAATAGCGCAGCGCTTCGCTGAGGTTGCCCAAGCGATACTGGACCCAGCCCATGCTGTCGATGAACGCGCCTTCGTTGGGATCGATCTCAAGCGCGCGCTTGATGTAGCCGAGCGCTTCGTCGTGACGCTCGGTCTTGTCGGCAAGGGTGTAACCGAGCGCGTTCAGCGCCTGCGGATTATCGGGGTCGATATCGAGAATGGTGCGCAAATCGGCCTCAAGACCCGCCAGATCGTCGTTTTCGACGCGATAAAGCGCACGCGCATAGAGCAACCGAAAATCTCGTGGGTGCGCAGCCAGCGCCGCATCGTAGATCGCGGCGGCCGCGGGCCGGTCTTTCTCAGCGACGAGTTCAGTCTCCAGCAGCCACGCATCGACATCGACCTCGGCCTCGCTGCTGCGTTCGCGCATGGCGACCAGCAACGCGCGGGCGGCGGCCAAATCGCTCTTTTCGCGTGCGCTGATGACCGCGCGGCGCAACGCGGCGTCGTTGATCGCCGCTTCGGTGGTTTCCTGCGCGTACCACGCCAACGCGTCGTCCCAGCGCTTGCCGAGTTCCGCGACTTGCCCGAGCAAGAATGCGCGGGTCGGAAGCGTCTCGGGACTGGTGCGCTTGAGGGATCTTTCGATGCGTTTGAGCAGCGCCGGCTGCGATTCTCGCGCCGCATTAGCGATCCGCGCGGCAAACACTCGCTCGGATCCGTCCTCGCTCTGCGCCAGGACCTTGTCGGCATCGAGATAACGCTGATCTTCGGCGTAGACCACCGCCAGCGCCAGGCGCAAATCAAAATCTTCGGGCTTCAAGGCCAGCGCGCGCTTGAGCGCCTGAGCAGAACCGCTCCGATCTCCTGCAGCGAGGCGCGCTTGCGCCAGACGCCGATGGCCCTCCGGATTCTTGGGCTCCGCCTCGACATCCGCTTCGGCCAGTCGAGCCGCGAGCGCGTGCAAGCCCAGGTTGCTGGCCAGGGACGACCAGTTCGGCCCTTGCGGCAGGCGCTGCAATCCGTGCTTGGCTGCCAGGCGTTCCAACAACCCCGGCGCACTGCTGCGGTTCTCGGCGGCAATCAGCACTTGCGCAGCGGCGCGCTGCGATTCGACGGTGTTGGTGGCGAGCAACGCCTCGAGATGCTTGAATGCCGCATTCGCATCGGCCTCCGAGGCCGCTGCCCACGCGAGCGTGCGTCGCGCACCGGCGGCCGCGCTATCGACCTGTAGCCAGCGCTCGCCCACCATGCGCGCCGATCGGTAGTCGCGCGCGTACAGCGCAATGGTCGCGGCGCGTTCGAGGAGCTTCGGACTGTCGCTGGCGGTGGCGGCAGCCGCGTAGCTTTGAGCCGCAGCCGGCATCTCGCCGCGCTGCAACGCAAACTCGCCGAGCAGCGCGTCTGCGAGCGGGTCATCCGCAGCCGAAAGAGGCTGCGTGACGAGCAGCGCGATAACTACGGTCTTGATCGCACCAGCGCACAAGCCCGACAATATAAGGTGATTCTTCATGCGCTGCATTCTATGGCGTTATTGGCTCTGGGCATAAATCACGCGACAGCGTCGCTTGGTTTGCGTGAACGGCTGGCGATTCCGCCGGAGGCCACGCCGCGCGCGCTCGAATCATTGCGCGCGTCAGGCCCGGTTGCCGCTGCCGCCATTTTAAGCACCTGCAATCGAACCGAGGTGTACGTCGATCACGATGGCGAGGGCGAGGCTGCGACCTGCGCCTGGCTCAGCGAGTTCCAGGGCGTGCGCTTGAGCGAGCTGACGCCTACGCTGTATCGCCATAGCGACGCCGACGCGGTACGCCACGTGTTCCGCGTCGCCACCGGATTGGACTCGCTGATTGTGGGCGAACCGCAGATTCTCGGCCAGCTCAAGGAAGCGTATCGGCTCGCTCACGCCGCGCGCAGTCTGTCCGGGCCGCTCGATCAGATGTTGCAGCGCGCCTTCGCCGCTGCCAAGGATGTGCGCACTGAAACCCAAGTCGGCGCCGGGGCGGTGTCGGTCGCATACGCAGCGGTACGTCTGGCCGGCCAGGTGTTCGATCAGATGGACAAGCGCAGCGCACTGTTGATTGGCGCCGGCGAGACCATCGAGTTGACCGCACGTCATCTGGTCAGCGCCGGCGTCAAGCGCATCGTCGTCGCCAACCGCACCTTGGATCGAGCTCGCGCACTGGCGAGCCGAGTGGGCGGCGTTGCAGTGCGCTTGTCGGACATCGATATGCACTTGGTGGATTGCGATGTGCTGATCGCCGCGGTGCAGGTCGATACGGCACTGATCGACGCGGCGCGCGTGCGCCGCGCTATGAAGGCGCGACGCTATCGACCGTTATTCGCGGTGGATTTGGGCGTGCCGCGCAATGTCGATCCCGCCGTCGGCGAGGTCAGCGACGTGTACTTGTACACCGTGGATGATTTGCGTGCGGTGGTTGATGAGGGTCTGAACGAGCGGCGCCATGCGGCGCGTCAGGCCGAGCACTTGATCGATGTGCACGTCAGTGCGTTCATGGGCTGGTGGCGCGAACGGGCGGCGGGAGAGGCGATCTCGGTAATGCGCCAACGCGCCGATGTCGCGCGCGCCGATGTGTTGGCGAAAGCCCAGCGACGGCTGGCGGCAGGCGAATCGCCAGAGGCGGTGCTGGAGTTCCTGTCGCACACTCTCACCAACCGTCTGCTGCACCGGCCCACCGTGGGGCTGCGCAGCGCCGCTGCGCTCGGCGATAGCGAGTTTCTGGAGATGGCGTCGCGGCTGCTGTCGCTGGAGCCGGCCGAATCCAAGTCGGACTGAACGCTATGCGGACCAGCCCAAACCCGTTCGTGACGATCGACGAATACCTCGCCGTTGCCTTGCCTCGACGCAGTGCTGCCGATCGAAGAGGTTTATCGGCAGGTTGTTTGGGCTGCGGAACAGAACCGCTCCTGAGGAGATCGGTTGAGGTCTGGGCCACGCCTGATCGTCGCTGAACCCAAGAGATGAAAACTCGGCTGTGCAATTTGACTCTTTAACTGTCACCAAGGTGACGTTCGTCACTACACCCGATCAGACAATTCCCTGAGTCTTTACCCACATCGATGCAACGCAACTCGTGCGAGCATCTGAGCTTTATTTCCAGGGTTTGGAAGCGATGAGTCAGAGCGATCTTCTTGGTCAGTTGAAAATCGCGCGTGAAGAGCGCGACACGCGCGAAGGCGGCGCGGGCAAGTGGATCGTTGCTGCGATCGCGGCGGTTGCCATCAGCGGAGCAGCCTGGTGGTTCACGCGCAGCGCCGCGCCGATCCTGGTGCAAACGGCAAGCGCCTCCCCCGCTGCGCAGTCGGGTTCATCGGGTTCGGTGCTGGATGCCTCCGGTTACGTCGTCGCGCGCCGCCAGGCCACCGTGTCGGCGAAAATCACCGGCAAAGTGCGCGAGGTGCTGATCGAGGAAGGGATGCGCGTTGAAGCCGGGCAGATTCTGGCCACACTCGACGACACTCAGCAGCAAGGCGATTTTGCGCTCGGCCAGGCGCAATTGGCCAGCGCGCAGTCGCAGTTGGCGGAAACGGAGGCCAATCTCAAACTGGCGCGCGCCGATCTTGCGCGGCAACAAGAGCTGGTCAAGCGCAAGCTGGTCAGCGCCTCGGTACTGGATGCAGCCCAGGCGCAAGTTGCAGCGTTGATGGCACGGCTGAACAGCCAACGACGCGCTGTCGACGTATCGCAGCGCGGGCTGGCGCTGAGCCAGGTGTCGCTCGACGACACCGTGATTCGCGCGCCTTTCGCGGGCATCGTGATCGCCAAAGCCGCACAACCGGGGGAGATGATCTCGCCGATTTCCGCAGGCGGCGGCTTCACGCGTACCGGCATCGGCACGATCGTCGATATGGATTCGCTGGAGGTGGAGGTGGATGTCAACGAGGCATTCATCGGCCGCGTGCAAAGTGATATGCCGGTCGAGGCGACGCTCAATGCGTACCCCGATTGGCGCATCCAAGGCCGCGTGATCGCTGTGATCCCCGCCGCCGATCGCACCAAAGCCACGGTCCGCGTGCGTGTGTCCCTGTCGGAAAAGGACGCGCGCATCGTGCCCGACATGGGTGTGCGCGTGCGATTCCTGGAGCCGCAAGCAGAGGCCACAACGCCACGGCCGCAGCTCACCGGCGTGCTGGTTCCAAAGGCTGCAGTTGTCGAGATCGAGGGGCAGACCGTGGTGTTCGTGGTCGACGCGGGCAAGGCCAGACGAACAACGGTGACCGCCGGCGCAACGATCGCCGATTTCAGGAATATCACCGCCGGATTGAGTCCCGGCGCCAGCGTGATCATCTCGCCGCCCGACGGATTGACGGATGGCGATGCGGTGGCGAGGGAGTAAGGCGGTTCTTGGTTGATGGTTCCAGGTCATTGCTCGGCAGTGTTCGCACACTGATCAAGCACAGCGATTGATCAATGCAGAGCCTTCAAACCAACGTCGAAACGCCAAGAACCAAGAATCAAGAACCAACAACTTAGAACCGAGCCCAAAGCCATGACCGACACCCTGATCAGCGTCAAGAATGTGGTCAAGCACTACACCCGCGGCAAACAGCGGGTCGAAGTGTTGCACAACCTCTCGCTCGAGATTCCCAAGGGCGACTTTGTCGCGCTGATGGGACCATCGGGCTCGGGCAAGACCACGCTGCTCAATTTGATTGGCGGTCTCGATCAGCCCACGAGCGGCGAAATCACCATCGGCGGCAAGCGCATCGACGGCATGAATTCCGGGCAACTGGCGAACTGGCGCGCCAGCAACGTCGGCTTCGTATTCCAGTTCTACAATTTGCTGCCGGTGCTGACGGCCGAGCGCAACGTCGAGCTGCCCTTGCTGCTGACCAAAATGGGTGGCAGCGAGCGCTTGAAGCGCGCCAACGTGGCTTTGGAAATTGTCGGCCTCAAGGACCGTGCGCGACACAAACCCAAAGAGCTTTCGGGCGGCCAGGAGCAGCGTGTGGCGATCGCGCGCGCGCTCGTCAGCGATCCGGAACTGCTGGTGTGCGATGAGCCCACCGGCGATCTCGATCGCAAGACCGCGGACGAAATCCTGACGCTATTGCAGCGACTGAATCGCGAATATGGCAAGACCATCGTCATGGTCACGCACGATCCCAAAGCCGCCGAGTACGCCAAGCGCACCGTGCACCTCGACAAAGGCACTTTGCAGGCACAGGCAGCTTAAGGAGTACATCAATGAAGTACTTCAATTTGATCTGGTCGAGCTTGTGGCGCAAGAAGACGCGCGCCTGGCTGACGCTGTTGTCGTTGATCTGTGCGTTCTTGCTGTTCGGCTTGCTCCAGGCACTGAGTGTGTTCTTCTCCGCCGGCGCCGACTTCGTTGGCGCCTCGCGCCTGGTCGTGCAATCGCGCGTGTCGTTCACCGAATCGCTGCCGATACGCATGCTGCCTGAGATCGAAGCCATGCCCGGGGTCAAAGCGGTGAGCCACGACCAGTGGTTCGGCGGCGTGTGGGGAGAAAACGAGCAGTTGTTTGTGTTTGCCAACGATCCGGAGCGACTGCGCATCACTTATCCGGAGTGGAAGATGAGCGATGCGGAGTGGGCCGCCTTCAAGAACACGCGCACGGGCGTGATTGCTGGGCGCAAGGCCGCCGAGGCGCGCGGCTGGAAGGTCGGCCAGAAACTGCCGATCAAGTCGAACATCTTCCCCAAGAAAGACGGCTCGATGGCTTGGGAGTTCGATCTTGTCGGCATTTTCGACGGCATCGATGAGTCCTGGCAGGCGCAAACGCTGGGCCTGTATATCAATCGCGAGTATTTCGCCGAAGCCAACCAGTTCGGCAGCGGCTTCGCCGGCGTGTTCAACGTCGTTCTCGACGATCCGCAGCAGGCCAATGCAGTCGCGCAGGCGATCGATGCGAAGTTTTTGAACTCGCCGAACGAAACCAAGACGCAGAGCGAGAAAGATTTCAACAAGGGCTTTTTCGCCCAAATCGGCGATATCGGTTTGATCGTGTCGCTGATTCTGGTGGCGGTGTTCTTCACCATCCTGATCTTGACCGGAAACACCATGGCGCAGGCGGTGCGCGAGCGCATCCCAGAGCTGGCGGTATTGAAAACTTTAGGATTCAGCAACGGCACCGTTACCGCGCTGGTATTGATTGAGGCGTTGGTGCTGTGCGCGATCGGGGCGATCGTTGGAATGCTGCTTGCCAGTTTTGCGATCACAGGCCTGGCCGAGAACGTTCCGCAGTTCTTCGGATCGGTTCGCACCAACGCAACTGTGTGGTTCCAGGCGTTCCTGGCGATGATCGGCCTGGCGCTGGCAGTGGGATTGCCGCCCGCGCTCAAGGCGGGTCGAGTGAAGATCGTCGATGCGTTGGCCGGACGGTGATGGTAACGCCAGTCACAGCTAATGCAGGTTCCATTATCCGGCTTCGAGGCTTATCCCCATGATCAAGCAAATCTTCGAAATCGTGCTGCTCAATGTGCGCAGCATTCCAGACCGCCTCGGCGCCTCCCTGGTGATCGTGGTGGGCATCGCTGGCGTGGTGGGTGTGTTCACCGCGCTATTTGCTATGGCGCGCGGTATCGATTCGACGCTGATTGCATCGGGCGATCCCAACAATGCGATGGTGATGCGCGGCGGCTCGCAGGCCGAACTGAACAGCTCGTTCTCGCGCGAAACCTATGAACTGGCCACGACGGCGCCAGGCGTACGCTTGTCCGCCAGCGGGAAACCGCTGGTATCAGGTGAATTGATCGTCATTGCCGAACTGCCGAAGAAGGGCGAAAAGCTCGGCTCCAACGTCACGCTGCGCGGCATCGGCGAGTTCGGCCTGGAATTGCGCCCGTCGCTGAAGATCGTCGAGGGCCGGAAGTTCACCCCGGGGTTACAGGAATTGCTGGTCGGCAAAGGCGCCTCGGTACAATTCGAGGGTCTGACCGTCGGCAACACGATTCGCTTGCGCGGCGCGGATTGGACGGTGGTCGGCATCTTCGAGAGCGGCGATGCTTTCGAGAGCGAAATCTTCACCGACGCGGCGACCGCGCAAACCGCCTGGGGACGACCGAACTTCTTCAATGTGGCGCTGGCGGGCCTCACCGATCCCGGCCAGATCGAAGCCTTCCGCGCGGCACTCACTGCCGATCCGCGCCTGAACGTCGAGGTGCGCAATCAGCGCGAGTACTACACCGCGCAAACCGGGCAAACCAGCCGCGGCGTAAAAGTGCTGGGCACAGCGGTGGCGATCATCATGGCGCTCGGCGCGATCTTCGCAGCGCTCAACACGATGTACGCCAGCGTGTCGGCGCGCACTCGGGAAATTGCGACACTGCGCGCGATCGGCTTCTCCGGATTTCCGGTGGTCGCCAGCGTGATGGTCGAGGCGATGCTGCTGGCGCTGATCGGCGGCGTGATCGGTGCCATCCTGGCGTATGTGTTCTTCAACGGCATGACGGTGTCCACGCTCGGCGGAGGCTTTACGCAACTCGTTTTCAACTTCCGAGTGACGCCCGAATTGGTGGTCTTTGGCATGTTGCTGGCCATGTTGATTGGTTTCATCGGCGGCTTGATGCCAGCCATTCGCGCAGCGCGGATGCAGGTAACAACGGCATTGCGCGCGGCATAGCTGCGGCCCATACCACAAGAGATCTTGAAGTCGGTTTGGGCTCTGGGTACGCGGACCTACCGACCTTTCCGAGAGTAAAGCGACTTCGAAGCGAGGTCAGCTCCCTCTCCCGCCTGGGCGGGAGAGGGCCGGGGTGAGGGTGGGGCCGTTGCTACGTAGCGCTGCGTAGCACCGCCCACCCTGACCCGGCGCTTCGCGCCGACCGCCTCCGGCCCCCAGCCAACGCGCGCAGCGCGTTGGCGCTTCGAACGATGCGCGCTTCGCTCGCAAGCGTCGTTCTACGCCCCGCCCAAGCGGGAGAGGTAAGCACCTTGCCGAGTTCGTCGCTTTACTTTCGAAAACGTCAGTAAAAGCGCGCTTCCGATGCGATCAGACGCGTCGCTTGATCGCCCGGATGCCCATACCCAAAATCGGCACGTGCTCGAACAACCCTTGCGTTGAGTCCCAGTAATCCTGGTGCAAGGCCACCAGGCCATCGCGATTGAAACGCAAGTGGCTGATGCCGATCGTTTCGGTGTCCTCGTTCGGTTTGAAACGCTTAAAGCGGATCACCATGCGCCAGCGGACGAAGTAGTCTCCGGCTTCATTCGACAGCGTGTCGAGGATGTCCACGCGGCAGCTCTGAACCGCGCTCGCGCTATGCGCCAGATAGGCGCGCAGGGCGTCTCTACCGCGAATCGTCTTCAACGTGTCGTTGAACCAGACGTCGGGCGCATAGGTTGCGTCGACCAGCTTCTCCACCTTGTTCGGCGAAAAATCGGAGAAGAATGCGGCGAAGCGAGTGAGCGCATCGGTCTCAGCCGCGGAGCCGCGCGGGAATGCCTGCGGCAAATCGCGCTTGGCTTGTTCGAGAATGCTGAGGTATTCCATGGGCGGTCACTGCATCGGAGCGTCGACATATTCTGCGCGCGTACGAGTGTATTTGACGTTGCCGGCGGAGCAAATCCCAAGGGGTCCAGCCAACGGAGAAGCCCGAGCGCCGGAAGAGCCAGCCGCTGTCCAACGACGATCGATCATTCATCGCTGACCACTCCTCGGCGCTTGCCATTGACTAATGACTATTGACCGCTTGTTCCGTCGCTTTCCCATTTGAACATCCACAACCTTCATTCGAGCCACCCATGCGCCATCCCGGCATGTTCCTATCCAGAGAAATTCCGACTGCCGCCGGCTGGCTCGGCGGCGCTGGTGTTCTGCCGTTTCTCGGCGCCGCCATACTTGCCGTTGCGGCACCTGAACCTGTCTGGCGCGAGCTGGCGCTACGTGCGTTTGTGGCGTATTCGGCGGTGATCCTGTCGTTTCTTGGTGGTATCCGCTGGGGCGCCGCATTGAGCGACGCCGACCCCAAGCGCCTGGCGCTCAGCGTCGCGCCCAGCCTGCTTGCCTGCGGGTGTTTGCTGCTACCGCCGGGCGATGCGATCAAGTTGTTTGCCCTGTTGTTCGCGGTCGTCGGCATTTTCGATGTCATGAAGCGTCCGGCACCGGAATGGCCAGCCTGGTTCATGCGCTTGCGCGCGCGCCTGACCGGCGCAGTAGTCGCGATTCACATCGCGCTCTGGATGACGCTGTGAGCGCCATCGAATGGCTACCGCCGCAGCTCGCCGAGCGTGCCTGGGCGGTCGCGAACCGTACTGTCGGCGATGGCGAGTTCGTGTTGTATTGGATGCACCATGCGGTGCGCGATCATGAAAATCCGGCTCTCGACGCAGCGCGCAGCTTCGCCGCCACCTTGCGCAAACCACTGCTCGTATACCAGGGACTGGCAGGAAACCACCGCTTTAACGCTGATCGGCATCATGCGTTCATCGCCGAGGGTGCGGGCCAGGTGCAAGCGGATTTGCGCGCGCAGGGCGTACGCCACGTGTTCCACATGCCTCGGGATCCGTCGGCGCGAAGTCCGCTACTTGCGCTCGCCGCGCGCGCCGCGATCCTGGTGACAGAGGATTTCCCGGCGCCGCCGTTTCCGCGTTGGACAGCAACCCTGGCGGCACGCATCAAGGCGCCGGTCGTCGCCATCGACGCCGCCTGCATCGTTCCCCTGCGGCAACCCAACCGGCGTTATGCACGCGCTTTCGAGTTACGTTCAGCGCTTGAGGCGGCTTTCGTCGCCAGGGTTGCGGCGGACTACGTCGAGCAGCCGGCAGTTCCTGCATTCACTGGCGAACTTGGCTTTGAGCCTTTCGATTTTTCGACCGATCTCGACGCCGAGATCGCCGCTTGCGCAATCGATCACAGCCTGCCTGCCGTCGCCCATACGCGCGGCGGCAGCGCGCACGGCTACGCTCGCTGGGAGAGCTTCAAACGCGACGGGCTGCGCGGCTACGCGCGGTACCGGAACGATGCCGCCGAAGACTGGCCACGCGGCGTCAGCCGGTTGTCGGCTTACCTGCACCATGGCCATGTAGCGGCGACGCGCATCGCCCGAGAAGCGCACCAATGCGGCGGCGATGGGGCACGAAAATTTCTCGACGAATTGTGGGTGTGGCGCGAACTCGCATTCCGTTGGTGCGCCCATGAGCCCGATCCGGAATTGCTACGGGCGTTGCCCGATTGGGCGCAGGAAACCCTCGCGCAAATCGATCGCGACGCGCCGTTCGATTACCAGACGCTGTTTCGCGGGCAAACCGGCATCGAGCTCTGGGACCTCGCGCAGCAATCGCTGCTCCGCCACGGCGAGTTGCACAACAATTTGCGCATGACCTGGGGCAAAGCCCTGGCTGGCTGGGCAAACGCCGAGCGCGCGCTGCGCTGGTTGATCGATCTCAACCACAGGCTCGCATTGGACGGCAACAACCCCAACTCCTACGGTGGCTTGCTCTGGTGCCTGGGACTGTTCGATCGCCCGTTTCCACCCGCTCCCTCGCTCGGTAGCGTGCGCGGACGCTCGATAGAACAGCACACTGCGCGCCTGGATGTGTCTCGTTATGCGCGAAAGATCGCGGTTGAGCCGCGACGCATTGCGGTCATAGGAGCGGGATTGGCCGGCGTCAGCGCTGCCCTCGCGCTCGCCGATCAAGGTCATCTGCCCGTGCTGTTCGAGAAGTCGCGGGGACCGGGCGGACGCTGCGCGACCCGTCGCGGCGCCGAAGGCAGCTTCGATCACGGAGCCCAGTACTTCACGGCACGCGATCCGCGCTTTCGCCGTTGGGTTGAACATTGGCTCGATGCCGGGCTGGTTGCGCGTTATTCGCCGCGCATTGCGCATATCGATGAGCATGGGGTACATCCGGCCAGCACCGGGACTGAGCGCTTTGTCGCCGTGCCGGGAATGAGCGCGCTGGTCAAGGCGCTGGCGCACGGTCTGGACGTTCGCGCGCAAACCCGGGTCGCCGCGTTGCACCACGACCGCGCTTGGCAGGTCAGCACAGAGTCGGGCGATGTACACGGGCCTTTCGATGCCGTCGCGCTCGCGTTGCCGTGCGCGCAGGCGGCTGCGCTGGACCACCATTTCGCTCCGGCACTGGCTGCCATGCAGATGTCGCCGTGTTGGGCGGCCATGCTGAGCTTTGCACACCCGCTGCCCACAGCGTTCGACGCCGCATTCGTCAATAGCGGCCCACTAAGCTGGATCGCCCGAGACAGCGCCAAACCGGGGAGAGCGCCCGGCGAGCGGTGGGTGGTCCACGTTTCCCCGACCGCCTCGCAGCTTTGGCTGGAAGAGTTGCCGGCGACGGTGCAGGCGCGAATCCTGGAAGCTTTTTTTGCAGCGCTCAGTATCGCTCGTGTCGAACCTTCGGGCGTGGATGTGCATCGTTGGCGTTACGCGCTCGCTGTCGATCCGGTCCACGACGGTTGCTGGTTTGATGCCAGCCGCCGGTTGGCCATCGGCGGCGACTGGTGCGCCGGCTCGCGCATTGAGGGTGCATTTCTGAGCGGCCAGGCCATTGCCGGGCGGTTGCTGCAGTCGTTTGCGACGGACGTTGTCGCTTAGACGAGTCTGCCGCGGGATCGAGGAGACGTCGGCCCGACGGCAGAACTGACGCCGCGACGGGAGGATGCGCCGTCTAGCGCAACCTGCTAGCCTCTGCGGCCCTTTTCATCGAGGCCTTGCCTCGAATACTGACCGGAGAATCTCATGGGACGTGGTGACAAACGCAGCCGCAAAGGCAAAATCGCTCGCAGCAGTTACGGCAACAGCCGCTCGCATCACGAAAAGAAGGCCGCTGCGCCGGCAGCCAAGCCCGCAACCAAGAAGTAAGTACTTCGCACGTGGCTGTGCCGTAGCGCGGCATAGGCTCGCGGCCGTGACGGTGATTGCTGGCATCGCACGGTGTGACAGTTGCTATGCAAAGCGCAGTGCGTCGAAATCGACGTTACCGCCGGACAGTAGCACGCCGACACGCCGGCCTGCGAACTGGTGTTTGAATTTCAAGATCGCGGCCAGCACCGTTGCGCAACTGGGTTCGATGACGATTTTCAGTCGTTCCATCACCATGCGCAACGCAGCCATTGTCTCAGCATCGCTGACGGTCAGAATGCGCGCCCCACAGTGCTGCAGAATGTCGAAATTCAGCTGACCGATATCGGCGCGAAGACCGTCGCTGATGGTGTTTGTGGCGGCATTCTTCAACGGCTTTCCGGCAGCGAAACTGCGCGCAGCATCGTCTGCGCCTTCAGGTTCAGCGCCGATGATTTCGGCACCGGGACACAAGCCAGTCACGGCGACCGCGTTACCAGCGAGCAAGCCGCCGCCGCTGATGGGCGCGATGAACACATCGATCCTGCCCACCTCGCGGATCAATTCGAGCGCCGCCGTGCCCTGCCCTGCCATGACCTGCTCGTTCTCGAAGGGATGAATGAAGCTCGCGCCGGTCTCGGCAACGACACGATTCAATGTGTCGATGCGCGCCGTGTGATTGTCGGCGCAGAACACGATTTTGGCCCCGAGCCGACGCACCGAGTCGACTTTCACACGCACGGTGCTTTCCGGCATCACTACCGTCACTGCAATCCCGCGCAAGGCGCCAGCGAGCGCCAGCGCCGCAGCATGATTGCCGCTCGAATGCGTCGCGACGCCGCGCGCTGCGTCACTTTCGCTGAGCGCAAACACCGCGTTGCAGGCGCCACGGAACTTGAACGCACCGATCCGTTGGAAATTCTCGCACTTGAAATACAGCTCCGCGCCGCTGTCGGCATTCAAGCTGCGCGACGTCAGCACCGGCGTCTTGTGGGCGAATGGCGCAATGCGCTCAGCGGCGCACCAGATGTCGTTGAGGGTGGGCATTGGCGGGTTGTACGGGCTGGTCTGCGGTTCGTCGATAAAGGTGCGGATTGATGGTCAATGGTCAATGGCCAATAGTCAATGGGAAAGCGAGATCGCCGTAGACTCGCCGCCGCTTTCCTGTTGGCTATTCACTTTTCACTATTGATGGTTGAGCAGCGAAGACACGCAGATGCCGGCTCATCTGCGCACAAAACCGTCATCGTATCGCGATGCCGCGCTCACTTAGATCAAAGCGAACTGCACACCTCCGACACGCCGCGAACATGCACGGCTGCGCAGCATTCGCGCCACGGCGCACTTCCGCGCCTCACATGGAGATTCGCAAGTGAAAAAGTTAGCCATTATCTGCGCTGCTGCCTTGGCATTCGCTCCGCTGGCCTTCGCGCACAACCACGAGAAGCCAACGCAGAACGTCGTCGAGATCGCCGCAAGTAACCCGGACTTCTCGACCTTAGTCGCCGCTGTCAAAGCAGCAGGACTGGCCGAGACATTGAGCGGCACTGGCCCCTTCACGGTGTTCGCGCCGACCAACGATGCCTTTGCCAAGCTGCCGGCCGGCACCGTGGAGAGTCTGCTGAAGCCTGAGAACAAAGACCAGCTGGTCAAGATTCTGACCTATCACGTTGTCGCCGCGAAGGTCACCGCCGCCGACGTCGTCAAGCTCGACAACGCGACCACCGTCCAAGGTGGGGTGGCCGACGTTACCGTCAGCGGCGACAAGGTAATGATCGACAATGCCAACGTCGTCAAGACCGACATCATGGGCACCAATGGCGTGATCCATGTGATCGACACTGTGATCATGCCGAAGTAAGCACCAGCCGACTGCGCGGCGGCCTGGAGGCCGCCGCGCAAGGCCTGCGTCAGTCCATAAAGTAGCCGCCGTTGACCGGCAGGTTCGCACCAGTAATGAAACCGGCGTCATCGGACGTCAGGAAATCAACCGCACGAGCGATTTCGGAAGGCTCTCCCAGGCGGCCCACCGGGATCTTGGCAATGATGTCATTGCGAATATTTTCGGCGATGTTCATCACCAACTGCGTACGGCAGTAGCCCGGCGAGACTGAATTGACGGTGACTCCTTTTCGCGCGACCTCCCGGGCCAACGCCATGGTGAACCCGTGCAACCCGGCTTTCGCAGCTGAGTAGTTGGTTTGCCCAAACTGGCCGGTCTGGCCGTTGACCGAACTGATGTTGACGATGCGCCCGAAACCCCGGTCGCACATGCTGTCGATGAAGTGCCTGGTCACATTGAACGCACTATCGAGATTAACGCGCATCACGTCTTGCCAAAAACTCAGATCCATTTTGCGCAACGTCGTATCGCGCGTGATGCCGGCGGCGTTAACGACGATATCGACCGGGCCGAAAGTCGCGGCAACATCATCCGCAAACTCTTTGCAAGCATGGAAATCGGAGACATCGATAGGCCGGAACGCGATGCGGTCGCCGTGCGCGGCGACCTCTTGTCGAAAGGCCGCAATGCGCTCCTCGCGTGCCCCCAGGTCAGCCGCCACCACGCGCCGCCCGCTCGCCGCGAGCTGCAAACAAATAGCAGTCCCCAAGCCGCCAATCCCACCCGTCACCACCGCCAACCGCTCGCTCATCGCTCCCCCTGTTGCACCGCAGCAAAAACTCGAAATGCTACTCAGCTTTTGCGCGTCGCACCATAGCCCGTTCGGACGCCTTCAGTAGAGGGGACTCTGAGCAGGCTTCGCAGCGCCAGCGCTAGCGCAGCGAACATCGTTGGTGCTCACGGGACAGAATTGCTTCAGAACCGAGCACACGCTTTCGCAGGCAATCACGGCACGATGCCTCCCCGTTTCAGAGGAGGCTGCGAGCCGAAGCGATCAGCGTCGCTTGTCGGGTGGCGGCGTGGGCGTGGGCGGCTTCGGCAGACCGCTCTGGATCTGTCGCCACAGCTCCATATTGCGCTCGGTCAGGTCAGTCATCATCGCCCATGGCGACTGTCCCAGCAGCGTGTTGAGCTGGCTGCGGAACTGCTGCTGCTGATCTAGAAACACTTGCATGCTGCGCTCCAGGTAACTGCCCATGAAGCCTTGCAACGAATCGCCATAAAAGCGGATCAATTGCGATAGCAGTTGCGTGGTCAGCAGCGGCTGCCCTTGCTCCTCGCGCTCGGCGATGATCTGCAACAGCACCGAGCGCGTGAGGTCTTGCCCAGATTTCGCGTCATGGACCTCGAAGGTTTCGCCGTCCTGCACCAACTGGCGGACATCTTCGAGCGTCACGTAGGATGAGATTTCGGTGTCGTATAGACGCCGATTCGGGTACTTCTTGATGACGCGGACGCTGGCCATGGATGAGTATTACCAGCCCATGTAGTGGCCGCCGTTGATCGACAGGTTAGCCCCTGTGATCCACGCAGCCTCTTCGTTGACGAAAAAATTCACGGCGTAGGCAATTTCATCGGGCGAGCCCAAACGACCGGTCGGAATTTGTGCGACGATTTTGGCGCGCACATCTTCGGGCACAGCCATCACCATATCGGTGCCGACATAACCTGGAGAAACGGTGTTGACCGTGATGCCGAATTTGGCGTTCTCTTGCGCCAGCGAAATGGTAAAGCCGTGCATGCCGGCCTTGGACGCTGCGTAGTTCGCTTGACCGTACTGGCCCTTCTGGCCATTGATCGATGAGATCTGCACGATACGCCCCCACATCCGAGCGCGCATGCCTTCGATGACATTGCGCGTCACGTTGTAGCACGACGTCAGGTTGGTGGCGATCACGTCCGACCACTGTTGCTCACTCATGCGATGGAAGGTGCCGTCGCGCGTGATGCCAGCGTTGTTGATCAGGATATCGATGCCGCCCAACTGCGCCTCGATCGCTTGAATCATCGCTTTGGTTGAGGCGAAATCGGCTACGTCGCCGGGCACGATCAAACAGTCGATCCCGTCTTTCTTGAGCTCATCCGCCCAGGCGCGGGCCTTTTCTTCATTGCGATAGTTGGTTGCAACGCGATGCCCGGCCTTGGCCAGGCGTTTCACCATGGCTGTTCCAATGCCGCCGGTGCCGCCGGTGACGAGTGCGACGCGTGAAGTCATGACTTGATTACTCCTCCCAAAGGTGCTGGGGATTCTACACAGCGTGAAGGAGATTTCTGCGCTGCAGCAGAAATGGCCTCGCTCGTTGGCACGCCAGGTTGCGTAGCTTGCGCAGTATCTGACCTGCGAGAAAGCGGTCAAACCGCCCCGGTTGGCTTTCGCCAACGCCGGGCTTCATCTCTCCCGAGGCTAACGCCAGAACACGATTCGCCAGGGCTCACGCGGTGATTCTTTTGGGTCTTGCGGTCGTTCGATTGAAAGCACATGGCGGCCGGGCTTCAGATCGCGCACATCGATCATCGCTTGATAGCCCGGCAGTCCGTGGCGATCGGCAGACACATCGAAGAGCACGTCCACCGGTGTGCCGTTCAAAGTCAATCGATGGATACGCGCCGCGCAGTCGAGAAAGGCGCTGGTATGGGCTGTTTCCTGTGCGAGCGACTGCAACGGATCCTCGCTGGCGTCGGGTCGTTTCAAGTCCGGACAAACTCTGGCGAAGTCGTCGCGATTCGTGGATTCGACATGCGGAATGAACAAATCAAGATACGGCTCGCTGACGACTGGCGCCGCAATGGTGGGCAGCGGGCGCGGCGGCGCCAGTTCGCCGGCGCGACTACGGTAATACCCTGACCGCAATTGGCGATCGCGCGCGTCAGCCGGCAGCAATGATTCGCCGGGCAACTGCATGCGACCTGTCAGGACAAGAATCTCGACGAATACCAATGCAATCAGCGTGTAGATGGCGCCCAGCAGGATCGCATTGCCTCGCAGCGTGCCAAATCGACTCAGAATGGTTTGCAGCAGGTATCCCGAAATCCAGCCTGATGAAATGAAGGAATTACCTCGATAAATCCAAAGTATGGCCGTTGCCATTCGTCCATCGGGCGCCAAACGCCCTCCCCAGCGGCGATCAAGCAAGCCCGCCAGGACAATAGGAACGATCAGGCACGCGACCATCGTAAACATGGCCCACGGCGGCGCCGATTCGCCGGTTAACCAGTGGAACAGCAACTCAACGCCTAGAACGAGGCCCGATGTCAACAGCGTGATGGTGATCGACATGATCACAATCAGCATGCCGAACGCGAACACGAAACTGGCGTAGTTGTCCGTACGTTCGATGGCTTCCAGCGGCGATGGAATGGTTTGCCGGATGTGGCTCAAGAACACCGGCGAACGTTTCAGCTTTTCGTAGTCGATGCCGCCCGGATAGACCGAATACAGGCCGAGCATCGCAACCCAGATGGCGCGCAATGCAAGATGCAGGCTGAAGGTGCAGATCAAAGCGTAGGCCACGACTTTGGCGTACAGATACAGAATCGACGAAGCCACGATCGCCGAACCGGCTGCCCGCGGCGTCCATTCAAAGAACAACTCATTGATTGCCGCAGGCGCCTGCATCGTCGCGAACACCAGCGCGCCCGAAAGCAACAGTTCCACTTCCCATGTGGGCGTGGTGTTTTTCGGGACGGTGACAGGCTCCTCGGTTGGCGTGCTCATCGACTGACCGGCGCGGCGGAAAGTCTGACGATACCGCGAGAACTGCTGTCCAGGAAAAGCCGACAGCTTGCAGCGCCTACGCGAATGCGGCGAGCATGTGCGATTGAGATTAGACGTCTACACGCCCCATGCTTCCTCTTAGCTTCGAATTCTTTCCGCCCAAGACCGATGAGCAGCGCGAAACGTTGCATCGCAGCGTGCAGCGTCTTCGCAGTCACTCTCCCGATTACGTCAGCGTGACGTTCGGCGCGGGTGGGTCGACGCTCAGCTACACCTACAGCACCGTGGCCGAACTCAAAACGGCGCACGGCCTCGATGTCGCACCCCACCTGTCGTGCATGGGCGGCACTGCGGCGGAAATTCGCGAACTGCTGCAGCGCTATGTGGATTTGGGCGTGCGCCGTCTGGTTGCACTGCGCGGAGATATGCCATCGGGAATGGCGACCGCGGGCGAGTTCCGTTACGCAATCGATCTGGTGCGCTTCGTTCGCGCGGAGTTCGGCGCGCATTTCCATATCGAGGTAGCGTGTTATCCCGAGTGCCATCCGCAGGCGCGCGATGCCCGCGAGGATTTGCGACACTTCGCATCGAAGATGGAGGCGGGCGCAGATGGCGCGATCACGCAGTACTTTTTCAACGCCGATGCCTTCGAGCAATTCGTTCGCGAAGCGCGCCGCGAGGGCGTGACCGCGCCGATCGTCCCCGGCATCATGCCAATCTCCAACTTCAGCCAATTGAAGCGTTTCTCGGACATGTGCGGCGCCGAAATCCCGCGCTGGCTGGAGCGGCGCATGCAGAGCTACGGCGACGATAGTGAAAGCATCGCCGCGCTCGGTGCCGATGCGGTTGCCGCATTGTGCCGGCGACTGATCGATGTCGGCGCGCCGGGCTTCCATTTCTACACCTTGAACCGCGCCAAAGCGACCCAGGCAGTCATCGAACGATTGTGAAGCCGAGCGTCTTCAACGCCAGGGGATTGACGCGCATCTATCGCACTGGCGAGGTGGAGATCCACGCCCTGCGTGGCGTCGATCTGGATTTATACGCCGGCGAGTTTGTCGTGTTGCTGGGGCCATCGGGAAGCGGCAAGTCGACGCTGCTGAATATCCTGGGAGGCCTGGATGTTGCGACCAGCGGTACCGTGCGCTACATGGATCGTGAGCTGACAGCAGCCAGCGATGCGGAACTCACGCTGTTTCGCCGCCGGCACGTTGGGTTTGTATTTCAGTTTTACAACCTTATCCCGAGCCTCACGGCACGCGAGAACGTTGAAGTCGTGACTGAAATCGCCGAGCACCCGATGGGTGCGCTGGATGCGCTGGCGCTCGTGGGCCTGGCAGATCGCGCCGACGCCTTTCCCTCGCAACTATCGGGTGGCCAACAGCAGCGGGTGGCCATTGCGCGGGCAATCGCCAAGCAGCCGGATGTGCTCTTGTGCGACGAACCTACCGGAGCTCTCGACTCGCAAACCGGCGTACGCGTTCTGGAAGCGCTCACGGACGTCAACGAGCGCCTGGGTACGACCACCGTTGTGATCACGCACAACGCCAGCATTGCTCAAATGGCGCATCGCGTCATTCACTTGTCCGACGGCCAGATCGTGAATATCGACCAGCGTCAGACGCGGCTTCGTGCGCGCGATATCAGCTGGTGAACTGGCTGCGATTGCCTATCGGTTGGACCGGATCAGCGAGACGCCATCGGGGCCGCTTTTGCCGCTTAAACGATTGAGGCTGTTATTGTCGAATCGAGCCACCTCGGCGCCGTTGAACAACAGCCGGCAAAGGCGCGGCGCTCCATCGCGGCGTGCCAGATCGTTGCTGCACAACAGCTCCGCGCCGCGCGCCACATCGGTCAGCACCGCATCGCTGGCCGTCGAGCGCGATGCCGAATAGCTCAACTCCAGAACGGTTGGACTGACTCGCGATGTGAACGTCGTGCTGGTGAATGTCCAGCTGCCCTGCAAGCCGCGGCCGTCCGCGTCGTATGCGAAATTCAGACGACGCACGGAAATCGGCATCAATTCCAGCGGCGCGAGAATGCCCTCGTCGAAAGCTTTCGAGAACCACAGGATGCCTTCGCTGTCGCTCAGGAATTCGATATCCAGCAAGCCGATAGGCTCGACGCCTTGCGGACCTCTATAGGTACCCCAAAGCGGCTGACCGCCAATGCTGCGCAGCAGGTCGCCTCGGTACACGGACCCCGAGAACGGTCCCGCAGACAGGTACCAGGTTGCGCCGCCCGATAACAAATAGGCGTTCGTCGTCATCGCGATACTGCCGCCCTGACGCTCGATCAAGAAGCCAATACCGCTACCGCTAGTTTGGAACTCGCCGGCCGTATCCGCGCCCCAGAATCCTGACTCCGGATCGACCGAACGCGTTCCCTGGGACTGCACATCGATCAGTCGGAACGCAAGCAACTGCTGCGCAACGCCAACGTTGCGCAACCACAGGCGAACTCGATAGTCGCGAGCTTGCGGAAAATTGGGCTCAATACCAGCCAGATCGAATACCCTGGCGTAAGGAGTGAGCGCATCGCCACAGACACTGTCGGTCTGGCGCAGCGCCAGATCGATGTTGGGCCCATCGACTATCGGCTGCAAGAACTGGGGTCCGCACGTATTTGGCCAGGTACCGGAGACCCGAATTTGTAGCGCTTGTCCGGGTTGCGGCGCCGCGATCACCGATTCGATCTTGTGATACGGCACCTGTGCCGCAAGCGCCATCGGAGCGGCCGCCAAAATCCACAATAGGCGATTCCACATAAGTCACCTCTTACTGGGCTGACCGGGTCTGCCCGGCTTAACCATGAATTGCCTTTAGCCCGACGCTTGTTGCTGCGCTCGATGCACCGTTAGTTTACGCTTCTCGAATCGATCCTGCGTAGCCTTCTAATGAACAAAGCCATCACAATCATTCGCGGCGACGGCATCGGTCCTGAAATCACCGATGCTACTGTGCGGGTGCTTCAGGCGCTGAACGCGGGGATCGAGTTCGAAGAGGCGCAGGCAGGCCTGGCTTCCCATGAGGCCACCGGCGAGCTGTTGCCAGCAGCAACCTTAGCTTCGATCGGCAAGACACGTGTAGCACTCAAGGGTCCGCTGACGACGCCCGTCGGCGAGGGATTCTCCTCGCTCAACGTCGAGTTGCGCCGACGCTTCGACTTGTACGCCAACGTTCGCCCGGCGCTGTCGTTTCCCAACACGCGCTCGCGCTACGCCGACATCAATCTGCTAACGGTCCGCGAGAACACCGAAGGTGCGTATCGCAGCGAAGGCCAAACGCTGTCGACCGACGGCGAGCAAGCGCAGTCGTTGATCCAGGTCACGCGTCGAGGCTCGGAGCGTATCGCGCGCTACGCCTTCGACCTGGCGCAAAAGACCGGCCGTAAACGGGTCACTATCGTCCACAAGGCGAATATCTTGAAGACGACATCGGGCCTGTTCCTGAAAACGGCACGCGCCGTTGCGGCGGATTACCCAGGCATCGATGTGCGCGAAATGATCGTCGACAACGCCTGCATGCAACTGGTCATGGACCCGCAGCAGTTCGATGTGATCGTGACCACCAACTTGTTTGGCGACATCTTGTCGGATCTGTGCGCGGGACTCGTGGGTGGCCTGGGGCTGGCGCCCGGAGCCAACATCGGCACCGATGCGGCAATCTTCGAGGCCGTGCACGGCTCGGCACCGGATATCGCCGGCAAGGGCGTCGCCAATCCCAGCGCCTTGCTGTTGGCCGCCGCGATGATGCTCGACCATCTTGGAATGACCGAACAGGCCACGCGCGTACGATCGGCAATTCATGCCACACTCGAGGCCAAAGATCGTCTGACCCGCGACCTCGGCGGACAGGCGTCGACCCGCGAGTTCACGGATGCACTGATTGCCCGATTATGATTGGCGCTGGCAGTTACCGGCGTAGGGACGATTGCTCAAGCGGCTGCGGCATCGGCACCAGCACCTCACCCCGACCCACGATCGCCGCGTGATCGATAGCGCGGCGGAACACAGCTATTGCGTTCGCAACCGCAACCGCAGTTTCGTCGCCCAGCGCCAATCGAGCGGCGATCAGCGACGCCAGACTACAACCTGTGCCGTGCCCGCGAAATGCGCGCCGCGGCGTTCGATACTCACGCACACCGAACTGGTCGCAGTAGACATCGGTCAGCGTGTCGCCGCTGCCATGACCACCCTTGAGCAAAACTGCCTCGGCGCCCAACGCCAATAACGACGATGCCGCTGCGCGCAAGTCGATTTCGCGCTCGTCGATGCCGAGCAGTACCGCCGCCTCCGGCAGATTCGGCGTGAGAATCGTTGCTCTGGCGATCAACGGGCGCAAGGCGAGTTCAGCCTCGGCGTCGAGCAAACGTGCGCCCGAGCTGGCGATCATCACCGGATCGACGACCAGTTTCAGTTGCGGAGCCGCCACCAGGAGCCGTGTCACCTCAGCGACCGTTGCTCCGTTACCGAGCATGCCGGTCTTGGCCACGCAGACATCGAAATCGCTGAGTACGGCGTCGAACTGCGCAGCGATCATCGATAGCGGCAACGCATGAACTGCGCTGACCGACGTTGTATTTTGCGCCGTAATGGCCGTCAACACCGACAGTCCGAACACACCTTGACTATGGAATGCTCTAAGATCGGCTTGAATTCCCGCGCCGCCGCCCGAATCGGAACCGGCGATGGTGAGTGCATAGGTCGTCTTCATGTGGCAAAAATACAACGAAAATCAGGTGTTGTTGCGTACTTGACGCACTGTTGTTTTTTTGCGATTCTGACGTCGGCTAGAAGCAACACTCCTTCCCTTCTAGCGGGCTTCAGGGGCATGCAGGCGAGAGCACGTTTGCAAATCGTTATCGGGACGGTCGCAGCAATGCTGGCCGTCCCGTCTTTTTTGATCGCAGCCACGAGCGACCGCTCGAGCGTGCTGAGCGGTCGATGGGCTTCTGCGGCCACTGAAAAGCTGATTCCCAATTTCGAATGGGTGGACGTCTCGGCGCTGACGACGCCAGCTGTGCACCCGTTTATGTCGGATGCCAACTCTTGGTTTGTCGCTCCATTGCTGTCCAGCAAGGAGTGGGCCGGGTTTTTGCGCGTGTCGTCTCTGTCGTCGACGTCGGCGCTTGCCGCGATCACGCAGCCGTCGCGCGATCCAGCGTTGATTTCCGACTCTGCACTTGAACGCCGACTGCTGACCTCCGGATTGTTCGTGGAGAGCAAGCAGGGCGTCGCGCTCGGTATCGATGCGGTGTTTGCCGAACAGCGCTTCGCAAGCGGCACATTGTCACCATTGCCCGACAGTGGCAACGTGCTGCCAGCGGTAAGCCCACTGCGCGAGCGCTCCACGGGCGTCGGCGTTGCGCTCGCTGTTGGGGGTCCAATCGACGAGCGGTTCGGCTGGACGCTGGGCTTGCGTTCCCCCGTCGATATGGATGAGTACAAGTCCTATCAGGGCCTGTACTCGGAGCCTGGCGATCTCGATATCCCTGCCACTGCAGCGCTCGGCTTCAGCGCACAGCTGGTGCCGTCGACGTCGATCGTTCTGGGCGCCGAACATGTGTTCTACAGCGATGTGAACAGCGTCAGCAGTTTTGCATTGCCCAATCGTTTTCTGGCGTTGCTGGGCGATAGCAACAGTCCCACATTCGCCTGGCAGGATCTGACCGTGTACTCGGCCGCGCTGCGTGGACAGGTGGCTGCTTGGGATTGGTCTGTACGCTACAGCACGAGTCTGCAGCCCAATCCCACCGCGCCATTGTTGCAGCGCGCCATCGAAGGCATCCAGAGCGACGCCAACTGGTCGCTTGGCGTCGGCAGAGTTTTGGGCGTCGGAGAGCTGCGCCTTTCTGCGAGTTTCGCGGGCGCCGAATACGTGCTTGGGTCGCCGTATTACCGCAACACCGATCCTGCCGAATCGACGCACTTCGAGTTCGAAGCGTTGTGGAACTGGCGGTTCTAGCTCCGGGTGCGACTTCGCTCCGCTTGGACTCAAAACACCGCCGAAGCGCGCTACAAGGCGACGACTCAAGCAACTTCATCTAAACCCATGCTTGACGATTCCTGGGCGTTGATCGCGATGTAACAATCGCTCTGTTAGCATTTCGGATGTCGCTGGACATGAGATCCAGCAACTCTCTCATGCGTTGATTCTGCGGTTATCGCCGCCGGCGACGTGTGTCAGCTCATCCACCGAGGGGCGCTGCAAGTCACGTGCGTTGGCCGTGAATCACGCTCGGTGGAGATGCCTTCGCAATGAAGGGCGCCCGTCTTATTCGAGGACGCACCATGAACGCTGTAGTCAAAGAACTTCCCAAGCACGACTTCAAAGTCCGAGATCTGTCGCTGGCCGATTGGGGCCGCAAAGAAATCCAGATGGCCGAGCACGAAATGCCCGGCCTGATGGCGATTCGCAAAAAATACGCAGCCAGCAAGCCGCTCAAGGGCGTGCGTTTGACTGGTTCCTTGCATATGACCGTTGAAACGGCGGTGCTGATCGAGACCCTGGCCGATCTTGGCGCCTCGGTGCGGTGGGCATCCTGCAACATCTTTTCCACTCAGGACTACGCCGCGGCGGCAATAGCGGTCACAGGAGTGCCGGTGTTCGCGTGGAAGGGCGAGACGCTGGAAGAGTACTGGGACTGCACGCTGGATGCAGTCACGCATCCAGGCGGCCAGGGGCCGGAGCTGGTAGTGGACGACGGCGGCGATGTGACGCTGCTGATCCACAAGGGCTACGAGATGGAACAAGGTAGCGACTGGATCAACACGCCAAGCGAGAGCGAAGAGGAAGCGGTCATCAAGAAGCTGCTGAAGCGCACGCAGAAAGAGCGCCCTGGCTTCTGGCACAACGTGGTCAAGAGCTGGCGTGGCGTCTCGGAAGAGACCACCACGGGCGTGGCGCGCCTGTACCAGATGAAGGCGCTCGGCAAATTGCTGGTGCCGGCAATCAACGTCAACGACTCCGTGACCAAGAGCAAGTTCGACAATCTTTATGGCTGCCGCGAGTCGCTGGCGGACGGCATCAAGCGCGCCACCGATCGCATGATTGCCGGCAAGCTGGCGGTGATCTGCGGTTTCGGTGATGTCGGCAAAGGCTCGGCGCGCAGTTTGCGCGGCTTCGGCGCGCGCGTCGTGGTCACTGAAATCGATCCGATCTGCGCGCTGCAGGCGGCGATGGAAGGCTTCGAAGTTACGACTCTGGAAGACACGCTCGGGCGCGCCGATGTGTACGTGACCGCGACAGGCAACAAGGACGTGATCACACTGGAGCACATGGCGGCGATGAAAGATCAGGCCATCGTTTGCAATATCGGTCACTTCGACAATGAGATTCAGGTCGATCGACTGAACAAGGCGTCCGGTGTCAAGCGCACCAACATCAAGCCGCAAGTCGACAAGTACACGTTTGCCGATGGCCACGAGATCTACATGCTGGCCGAGGGCCGCCTGGTCAATCTGGGCTGCGCAACGGGTCACCCTGCGTTCGTGATGTCCAATTCGTTCTCGAACCAGGTTCTGGCGCAGATCGATCTTTGGGCAAACAAAGATCGCTACGCGTCCGAGGTTTATCAGCTGCCGAAGAAACTGGATGAGGAAGTCGCGCGCCTCCATCTCGAGAAGATCGGCGTGAAGCTGACGCAGCTCACCGAGCAGCAGGCGAGCTATATGGGCGTTTCGCAACACGGTCCGTTCAAGCCAGAGCACTATCGGTACTGAGCGCCTCACTGCGGCGTTGATTCGCCAACGAACATCGGGGCCTGTCGGCCCCGATGTTTTTTTGGCCCGACGCATCCGAATGTTCTCGCGCTGCCGTAACCTTCGTATACTCGGCGCCCGCGCCCAGTGTTCCACCGAACCCAAGAGGATTGAAATCCCATGCGTACTTTGACGATTTGCTCCATCGCTGCCGGCATCTTGGTCTCGGCATCGGCCCTTGCCGAACCTATCATTGGCATTACCGGCTCGGCTGCCGGTACCAATGTCGTGCGATTCGACAGCAATAGCCCTGGCACCGTGACCACTGTTGGTCCGCTCACCGGCATCGTGGCCGGCCACTCGGTTCGAGCGCTGGATCGTCGCCCGGCCAACAACACGATTTACGTGCTTAGCACAAACACGACCACTGGCTTTCAGCTGTACACACTGAATGAGTCGACCGGTGCGCTGACGCCCGTTGGCAGCGGCGGCACCGTCTCGTTCACCTGGCCAACGCGCGTGTCGATGGACTTCAACCCGGCAGCAGATCGCATTCGCGTGGTCGGTGGCGGCGCGCAAAACTTGCGTTTGAATCCAGACACAGGTGCGCTGGTGCAGGAAGACACAGCGCTCGCCTACGTGGCTGGCGACCCCAATGCCGCAAGTAATCCGCCGTTTCCGGTTGGCGTTGCCTACGATTTCAACGACACCGACCCGAATACCGCGACGACGATGTACGTCTATGACTTCGACAACGATGCCTTGGGTCGTGTCGGATCGGTGGGCGGCTCGCCGGTCAGCCCCAATACCGGGCAAATCACGACGATCTTCACGCCGTCGGCTTTTGTCACTGGCGATGGTGGTGTGGGCTTCGACATCAGCAGCGGCGGTGCGGCCTACCTCAGCTATTCCGACATCGGCGGCGGGGTTGTTGCGCGCAAGGTCGACGGCGAGACTGAGGGCGTCCCGCCGGAGTTGTTCTCGCGGATTAACCTGACAACCGGTGCGATCACCGTCATCGGCACTCTGCCGGTGGATCTGCTCGATTTCACCGTGGGCATCGAAGTGTTGCCGCCGGCCAATGTGCCGACGGCCAATCGGTTCGGCTTGGCTTTGCTTGGCCTGCTGATCGGCGTCGGCGGCTTGATCGCAGTGCGTCGATTCAGCTAAGCCCAACGAGCTTGACGGTAGTAACGCATCGGGCCCGGCAAATGCCGGGCCCGATGCGTTTTAGGCCGCGATCGCGCACATGCTTTCGCTGTAAAGCAACAACGAAACACACCTCCACGCGCAGCGATAACCACGATTTGCCCCGCGGGCGGGACCCGCTTTAGAACCGGGACAGAGTTTGCGCAGGAAACTTTGGCACGAAATGCTTAGCGCACCAATGCCAGCGACAGCCATGGCACATACGTAATCAACAAGACGCAGGCGAACAGCAGCAGGAAGAACGGCCAACTGGCGCGAATGACTTCGGTCACAGGCTGACGAAAGCGATAGGCGGAGATGAAGAGATTCATCCCCAGCGGCGCGAGGAACAAACCCACCTGCAGGTTGGCCAGGAACAAAATGCCGAAGTGCACCGGGTCGATGCCGTATCCAGTCGCGATCGGCAGCACTAACGGTGTGAGTACGACGATGGCCGGATAGCCTTCAAGCAACATACCGAACACGAGCAAAAAACCGTTCAGTACCAGCATGAAAATCCACTTGCTTTGTACGTGCGCCTGCACCCAAGCGAACAATTGGCTCGGTACATCCGCATCGATCAAGTAGTTGGTCAGCGCGAATGCGCAACCCAGGATGACCAGAATCGCGCCGACCAGCATCATTGCCTCGCGCATGATCGCGGGCAAGCTTGGCCAAGCGATCTCGCGGCGCACCACGACTGTGATCAGGAACACATACACTGCTGTCAGCGCCGCAGCCTCCGATGGGGCGATGCTTCCCGAATAAATCCCACCTAGAACCAAGATCGGCAGTGGAATCTCATAGCGCGCTTCCCAAAGTGCCGATTTGACTTCCGCCAAACCCGACCAGGCCTCGCTGCGCTTGGGCGCGTGCTTGAATGCATACAGCGATACCACCACCAGCATCAGCACGCCGGGCAAAATGCCAGCGTAGAACAAGTCTTCTACAGAGACCGGCGGGGTGGTGTTGAGCTGCTGCGCGACGACGCCGTAAATGATCAGCGGCAGCGACGGCGCGAACAGCAACCCCATGCTCCCCGAGGCCGTCACGAGGCCCAGCGCAAAACGCGGCGAATAACCCCCGGACACCAGCGCCGGATACAACACTGCGCCTAGCGCTACGATGGTCACGCCGGAGGCACCCGTCAGCGCGGTGAAAAGGGCACTGGCGATCACCGCAACAATCGCCAAACCGCCGGGCATCCACCCCACGAGCGCACGCGTCAGTCGGACCAAGCGTTGCGGCGCACCGCTTTCGCTCAACAGATAACCCGCCAGGGTGAACAGTGGAATCGCCACCAGTACCGGCATTTCGCCGAGGCGGTTGATCTCCACCGCGACGATCGCCAGATCGTAGCCCTGCGCGAGAAATCCGAGCATCGCAACGATGGCGATGAGCGCAAAGAACGGCGTGCCGCACAGAGCGAGCAGCAAGATCCCTAGGGCGATCAGCGCAATCATGCGTGCAGTGTCGCCCGCGGAGCGAACAGAGCGAGCACGCTATGCAGCGCCATCAGCGCGAAGCACGCGGGCAGCATCGCCGCCAGCCAATGAGACTGCACGAAGCCGAAGCTGGTGCTCGGCGCCTCAGCCTCGAGCATGAAAAATCCGTAACTGGCGTAAGCGAGGAAGGCGCACACAACCGCGGTCGTCAATGCCGCAAGCGCCCGCACCATGGCTTGCCACGGCGACTTCATGCGCGCAACCAGGGCATCGATATGCAATTGCCGCTGTTCGCGACTAGCCACCACGGCACCAACCAGCGCAATCCACAACGTTAGTGCGCGCATCGCAGGATCGAGCCAAACGGGCGCCATATCGAGCAAACGACCGACGATCTGTACCGCTGCACCGAGCAGTAGTGCGGTGGCCAAGATAGTCAGTACGCCGTTCTCGAACCAGCGCAACGCTTTCAGAAGTACTTTCATCAATTGGCGACGCTATCCAGTGCGTCCAATACGACCGCCGAAACCACGCCATCCTGACGCAAACGTGCGCGGGTTTTGACCCCGATCTCGCGCCATGCCGCCGCTTCCTCGGCCGACGGGGCGACGATTTGCACGCCTTCTTTGGCAATCGTCATCCGTGTCTTGGCGTCGTCGTCGATGTTGATCGATTCCAGTTTGCGGAAAGCGGTTTCGATCTCTGCGACGACAATGGCGCGATCAGCTTCGGAGAGTTTGGCCAACGCCTTGTTGTCGATGGCAAGCACGCCGATGGTGTAGGCCACGGGCAAATCGACCATGTATTTGACCTTGGTCGTCCACTGAAAGGCGACCGCTCCCGTGGTGGTATTGCCCACAGTCTCGATCAGCCCGGTCTGCAGGCTGGTGTAGACGTCCGCCAGCGCCAGTTGCACCGGATTGACGCCGGCCACTTCCCACGCGATCCGGCCGATCGTGTCGCCTTCGGGCACCCATACCTTGGTAGCGCGAAGTTCGGCCTGGGTCGCAATCGGCTTGGTCCCCATCAGATAGATGAAGCCGCCGCCGGTCAAACCCGCGATGGTCATGCCGTTCGCCTGGAAGCCATCTTTGATGATCGGATCGATCTTCTCGCGAGCGCGCTTGACGTCATCGAGCGTTTCGAACACGAACGGGATACCGTACGCTTGCACGTCCGGATTTACGCCCGACAGCTCGGTGGTCGTGAACGCGCCACCGTTCAACTGCCCGAGCTTGATCTTGCGCAGCACGGTATCGCCGCTGCCCATCACGCCGCCAGGGAAAAACTTCAGCTCGACGCGATTTTCGGTCTTGCTGGCAATCGATGTGCCTGCGGCACGCATCTCGCGCATCCACGAGGAGCCTTCCGGCGCGAGCGTGGCAATCTTCAGCGGTGCCGCGCTGGCTGCACTCGCGAGCAGCGCGCAGGCAAAAATCATCAGTCTCATTCGAAGTAATCCTTGGAAGTATTCTTGAGCACCTGCGCCTGACGCTGCGCCAGGACGTTGATCAGCGTCAGACCCGGCGCCTTCGCAGGAGCCGCCAGCGCCTCCTCTAGCAACTTGTCGTGCAACGCCTGATCGAATACCAGGCGCGCATAAAACCTGGCGTACAGCACCCGCACCATCTGGTTGTTGCCCCCGGATGTCGCGAGCGCCTGGTCGAAGTAGTCCTTGGCGATATCCGGTTTGCCGCCGTACGCAGGCGGGAGCAAAGAGTTGACTACGCCGAGCATCATCAGCGGCTGGCCTTCGGCGAATTGCGGATCGATCTCGATCACACGTTCCAGCAGCCGGCGCGCCTTGGGGATACCAGCGACGGCGTCCCAATCGTCCGCATTCGCCTGGATGTATCCGGCCCAAGCAGAACCGATGCAGTACAGGTGCGCGGGATCGTCGTTCGCCTCGGCCAACGCATCGATTTCCCCGAACTTGAGCGCGCGCGCATCGCACCAACCGGGGCCGACCTGACACGCCGCGCGCTGCGCATAGTCGAAAGCGCGTGCGGCCAGGCGCTTGATGCGCTCGGGCTCGGTGACGAATGAGCCGGCGTAAGCGCCATACAAATCGGCGGCCCGGCACAGCGCCGACGCCTTGGCATCTGGCGAAGCATTCATCGCATCCATCGTCAGCAAGAACGCAGGCAAGCCTTGCGCGACGGTTTCCGGATCGTCGTGATCGAGCACCGCAGAGGACAATTGCGTCGCAAAATTCTCTGTCGCGCGATCGACCAGGCTCGCGCAACCGGCAAGGGAGAACAGCGAAGCGAGCAGCAATCCGCGGAACATCGTCATGGACTTTAACGAAGAAGCGATCTGCCGCGGATACTAAACAAGCGAAGCTTGCGATTTCGCGAACGACTCGCAGGCGTCCATGGTGTTCTGTAACAAGGTCGCAACAGTCATCGGCCCAACGCCGCCGGGTACCGGCGTAATCCACGACGCGCGCTCTTTGGCGAGCGCAAAATCCACATCGCCCACGAGCGAACCGTCGGACTGGCGATTGATGCCGACGTCGATGACCACCGCGCCCGGTTTGATCCAATCGCCGCGAATCATGCGCGGCTTGCCGACCGCGACCACCAGCAAATCGGCGCGCGACACGTGTAACGGCAAGTCTTGCGTGAATCGGTGCGCGGCTGTGACTGTCGCTCCGGCGAGCAGCAGCTCCAGCATCATCGGCCGTCCCACATGGTTGGACACGCCGATCACCAGCGCATCGCGACCGCGCACTGGCTTATCGGTTTTCGCCAGCAGCGACATGATTCCTTTGGGTGTGCAGGGCCGTAAGCCGGGTTCGCGCAAGGCCAATCGGCCGACATTCTCGGGATGGAAGCCATCGACATCTTTGTGCACCGCGATGCGATGGATGACACGCTTTTGATCCATATGCGCTGGCAACGGCAACTGCACCAGAATGCCGTGAATGGTCGGATCGACATTCAATGCATCGATCAACGCCAGCAGCTCGGCTTCCGGCGTGGTTGCCGGCAAATCGAAATCGCGAGTCACAAACCCTGCACGCTCGCAGGCGGCGCGCTTGTTGCGCACGTATACGTGCGAGGCTGGATCCGCGCCAACCAGAACCACCGCCAGCCCGGGCGCGCACAATCCGTTGGCCAGCCGCGCGCGCACCCGGCCGCGCAGTGTGTCGATCAACTCATCGGCAAGCCGTTTGCCGTCCAGCAATTGGGCGCTCATGCGGAGCAAACAAGAATCGTCGGCGGCCAAAGCGGCGCGAGGTCGCTAAGGCTACTTCATCTTTACCCGCCTGTTGCGCCACGGTGCGACCTGTCTCGCGTTCGGCCCTGCCGGGCAGACCCCCGGAATCGCCCTGCGCCGGGGCGCGAAGCTTCGCTGTAACTATTCGAAGCCGTTGGCAAACAGGCGCCGATCGTACGTCACACAGCGGCTGAATTCGGACGTGTCGTTAGTCGCAAGTCTGGTAGCGGTCGCCAGTATCCGGCGCGGCGAGTTGAAGAAGTTCGCATCGCCACTCCTGGAGATCGGCACGTCGGTGAAGGTACCGGTGCCGTTGGTGCCATTGGTCGGATCGCCGCCGGTGACATTGACGACGACCTGGCTGAGCGGGAATTCGCCCTGTCCGGTGTCATTGAAGATCGGCGCTGGACATTCATCGTCGGCATAAAAATTGATGCGGTAAGTGCCGTTGCGGGTTTGCAGCGAGCCGCTGACGAAGCCGCTACCCGCGCTCCCGTAGGCCAGCGTCAATTGCGGCGTGTTCTGGTTCTGGTTGCCGGCGATGGCCGGTGGCAGCGCATAGTCGCTGTCGTTGCTGTTCAGCCCGGAGGCGCCAAGGTCGATGCCCAATCCGGCATTGTCGCTCATGCGGTTGGCGACGATAACGTTAGCGGCCGCGCCGTCGCGAATGTAGATGCCATCGCCACCACTAAAAACGATGCGGTTGTTGTTGATCCCATTGCCCCTGGCGCCGCTGCCGAACACGAACACGCCGTGCGAACCGTTGCCGAGATCGCAATCGCCGAAAGCGCACACCGAGCTGGTGCCAATCGTATTTCCAGTGATGGTATTAAATTCGGCATTGTCGATTTCGATGCCGGCTTCGAGGTTGCCGGAGATCAGATTGCCGCGCACCACGTTGGCGCCACCATTGCGCAACTCGACGCCGATAGTGTTGGGCACGACCGTCGATCCCAGGCGGTTGGTGCCGATGTAGTTATTCTCGATAATCGCTTCGCGACCCAGCGCCTGCACACCCACGAGTGTGGCGTCCGCGAAGGTGTTGCGCTCGCCCGGCGTATCGCCGCCGATCAAGATGTCGCGCGTCGCCGCGGCAAGGCGCACGCCATAGCCGCTGGCGGCGGCGTTGTACCCGTTGATATTGCCGCCGACTTGCGAACCCAGCAGCGCGTGGTTGGCGCCGCCGTTAAAGTTGACGCCGCCCAAGGCGAAGTTCGAAAAGCCCAGTCCATCGATAGCCACACTGCGATCGCCAGGGATATCGCTCGGCACGATGATGCCGGCCAGGGCCGCGTTGGCGTTGTGCAACACGATGCAGATGTTGGCGTTGTTCGCGGCCGCGAGCGTGTTGCGACTGGCGCCCGGCTGCGTGTAACCATCGATGCGCACATTGGTGCTGATCTCAGGCAACAGCGTTTGCAGTTGAATAACGCGAGGGCAGGCGCCCGCGATGTTGAAGTGGATGCGCGTCAGATCCGGTGTCTGATTCGCATCCAGGAGCGCCTGGCGCAGACTGCCAACGCCGCTGTCCGCGGAATTGGTCACGGTGATCGTCGCTGCCGTGCTGCCCACCGAGGACTCCAATGCTCCGCGATCAGGACGCGTCGAGAACTGCCGCGCATCGCCCTTCAAATCGACATCCTGTGCGCTATTGGGCAAGATCGCGGCGCTATTGATGGATTGCGAGGAGCCACCGAGTTCGTAGTTGACCAGCGGCGTCACGAATTGCGGATCGCTGTTGAGCGTTCCGCTGGGGGATTGCGGCAAGTCCGGCACCACCGAAATGCTGCCGTAGGTATTGCGATCGATGACCGCATCGATGGTGCCGACCTGACGCAGGCGCACGTCGGTGCCGGCGCTTCCCCAGATGATGGAGTTGAACAGGCGCACACGGATATCGCCCGGACCGTCATCGAAGGTCTGGCCGATGCAAAGCCCGCTCCCAACGCTGTCGGCGATCGTTACGTGCGTGAGCGACACCAGTTCCAGCAAGCTGTTCTGGGTGATGCCGGCCTCCAACGCGCAGCCGGAGGCAATGCCGCGCGTGCGCGTGATCATCGAGTTGCTGATGACCCACTCGGCGCCGCGCTCCATCTTGACGGGCCCGATGCGATGGAACCAGACGCGACGAAAGGTCAATCGGGCGTCCGGCGTGAACTCGCTTTCCACCTCAAACTCGAAGCCGCGATCGCTCTCGGTGATCGTCAGCGTGTCGAGCACGATGGGGTCGCGCGTGGCCATTCGAAAGCCGACTCCGCCGACGCCGATACCAGGTCCCAGGAACACCGTTTGCGTGGCATCGAGTACGCGCAAGCCGCAACCCGGCGCATAGCCGCCCTTGATGGTGATTGCCTCGGCAATGTTCTGGCAGCGAAACTCGTTGTCCAACGCACCGATGCACGAGTCGTTCATCTCGTAAGTACCGCGCACCACACGGATTTCGACGTCCTCCTCTTGCGCCTGCTGATACGCCGCGTCGAACTCCTGAACGGTATCGACGCAAGCGGTAACGACTTGCGCCTGCACAGGCAGAGCAAGTAGCGCGGTGAGCGTGGCGGCAAGGCGCAACATGGGCCAACTCCAGACGGTCGATATCGAGCTGAATGTCGGCGGGTACGAAAAACGAACAGCGCTGGCGCTATCGTCGCGCCGGAGCAAAAACACCTCAGCGAGTGTGGCGAATGCGTGTCCTGGAACCCGCCTCTTTTCTAAAGCGCCTTGGCGCCATCATCTACGACACGCTGATCTTGATGGGCGTGCTGATGATCGCTGGCTTTGTCGTGCTGCCCTTCACGGGCGGCAAAGCGGTGCCGGCCGGTGCCTGGTGGTTCCAGGCGTATCTGGTGCTGATCGTGTGGGCGTACTTCGCGTTGTCGTGGTGGCGCGGGGCGCAAACGTTGGGCGCCAGAGCGTGGAAGCTGGAAGTTCGCACTCCAAGCGGCGCGCGTCCGTCGATCGGGCGCGCTACTCTTCGCGCCCTGTTCTCGCTGCTGTCGCTCGCCTCGGTGGTCGGGCTGCTCTGGGCGCTGTTCGACCGCGACAAGCAGTGCGCGCATGATCGTCTGAGCGGCACGCAGTTGCTTCAAGCCACATAAACACGATTGGCGGTTTCAACCGCCAAACCGGGTAAACATCGCATCACTTACTAGGAAGCAGTGCCATGTATCGATGGCTCTTGGTCGTTCTGATCGCGTGTAGCACCACCGTCGACGCCGAGACCTATGTCGGCGAGATTGGTGGCGATCGCGTGCAGATGGACATCGAACTCGACGGCAACGCGGTTCGTGGATCGATGCGCGATAGCCATCAGCACTACGCTATCGAGGGCACGTTGGCGAACGATGAGTTGCAGGCCACTGCGACCGAAGCGACCACCGGCGTGGTGTTTCAATTACGCGGCACGCGCCTTAGCGATGCGCTGGACTTGCGCGTTACGCCGGAGTTGCTGGGCGAGATCAGCGAGCAGCCGCTTTATCTGACGCGCACCGACGGCAGCTCAGCCATGGATGGGCGTGCCGCTGCAGGCGCCGCGGCGACGGCCCCAGGCGCACTGGCGGACGGCGAACGCGACCCGGCGCTGATCGGCCGTTGGATACACGAGTCGAACTACCAGAGCGGTTCGGGCGATAGTTTTTTCGCCGCTAACACGCGCCAGTCGATGTTGCTGTTGGCCGACGGGCGCGTTCTCAATGGCGGCGCCGATGTCTCGGTATCCGGCGACAACTACTTCGGACAAAGCGCTGGCGCTGGCGGCGGCGAGGCCGACATTCGCTGGACCACGCGCGACAACCATATCTACTTCAGCGGCACCGAAAACGGCGTCGCGCAAACGGTCGATGTGGGTCGCTATTACGTCGAGAACGGCCGGATGCTGATCACCGGCAATAACGGCACGAAGTTGTTGTTGACCAAAGGCGAGTAATGGCTCGCGACTGACCGAAGCAACACTTTTGGAAACCCGCACTCGCCGCCGTCAGGCTGCCTGGGCCAACAGCAGCCGCAGCGGCTCAGGACGATGGTAGGCGTACCCTTGCACCGCATCGACGCCGAGCTCCCTCAAGCGCCGACCGGTCGCGGTGTCCTCGACCGCCTCGCCGACGGTGCGCTTGCCGAGCACACGGGCGATTTCGACGATCGATCGGACGATCGCCAGCGACAGCTCGCTTTCGCCGATGTCGCGCACAAAGCTGCCGTCGATCTTGAATACATCGACGTCGAGATCGCGAAGGTACGCGAACGAACAGAAGCCGGTACCGAAATCGTCGAGCGCGAAGCGCAGTCCCAGCTCCTTGAACTGGGCGATGAACTTGCGCGCGTGGGTCAAATCGCGCACCGCGCTGGTCTCGGTGATCTCCACGCATATTTGTTTCGGATCGACGCTGCTGCCGCGCAAGCGCTGGCGGAGGAACTGGGCGAAATCCTCATCGGCCAGCGTCGATGCCGACAGGTTGATGTTGAGGTGCACACCGCGTGCGGTCGGATCGGTTTCCAACCAGCGCAGCGCGCGATCGAACACATGGCGATCGATGCGACCGGCCATCGAAAAGCGCTCGGCGGCGGGGATGAATCGCCCGGGCAATACGCGCTCACCCTGCGGACTATGCAAGCGCAGCAGAACCTCGAAGGTAGCGGTCGTCTCATCGGAAAAATACAAAATGCGCTGACCGTACAGTTCGAAGCGGTCGTTCTCCAAGGCATCGTTCAGGCGCACCACCCAATCCATCGCGGCACTGCGCTCGATCAGCGCCGCGTCATCGGCGTGATGCACTTGCACACGGTTACCGCCCTGCTCTTTGGCCACGTAGCACGCGCTGTCGGCCTGCGCCAGCAGCATCTCGGCGCGGGCGGTACGCGGCGGAAACGGCACCAGGCCAATACTGGCGGTCACCGCGAACACACGATCGCCGTGCGCGAAGCGAAACCCCGCGATGCGCAATCGCAGCTCGCGCGCCTGCGCCTCGATCGTCGCCAGATCGCCGTCGCGCCAGAGCACACCGAACTCGTCGGCGCCGAAACGCGCCAGAGCGATCTCGCTCGGCAGACTTGCGCGCATGACGCTGGCCAATTGGCGGATCGCCTCATCGCCCGCCGTATGGCCAGCGGTGTCGTTGATCAGCTTGAACTGGTCGATATCGACGTAGCCAAGCGCGCCGCCGCGGCCGATGTCGCCGCGAGATTGCAGCGCAATCGAGAGTTCTTCGTCGAACGCGCTGCGGTTAGGCAACCCGGTGAGTTTGTCGGTGCGGGCGCGCATCAGCATCTCATAGGCGCCGGAGCGAACCCGGAAGTTCGCTGTGGCAACCAATTGCGGCACGATCGCCATCGTCGACAGCAGCGCCAGCAGGATGAAAGTCTCGAGCAGCCCAGTCGGCGCGCTGAAGCCGCCGACCGAAAGGCCGATCAACGTGACCACAGTGAGCGCGAAAAGCGCTGTGGCGCCAGCGGTGAAGATCGGCTCGAATCGCAGCGCGCTCCAGAGCAGCAGCGTGAGCGGGATAAAACTCAAACCAAGCGCATAGGCCGGGCTGGCCTCGCTGGCGCTAACGATGAGCACGCAACCCAGAATGCATGCCGCCAACCACAACATGCGCTCCGTGGCGCCCGGAAATGGCAACGGCGTATCGGTGAGCGCACCGCGTTCGATCGAGCGCAGCGCCATAAGCAAGAACGGCGTCAGCACGATGATGCCGAACAGATCGCCGGCCGCCCACTTCGCGACCGACGTCCAGTACAGCGCCGGCACGACCAATTCGTTGAGGTACATTCCAGTCACGCCGATCATCGAGCCGATCGCCGCAACGATGCATCCGCCCAGCAGTAGCGTGAATCCAGTGCGCACGCGAAGCGTGATCGCCTCGTTGGATGTGAATCGCAGCACCACAGCGGCGGCAACCAACGTAGCGATGGTATTGCTGGCCAGAGAGAACGGAACGAACATCGGCGGCGCCGGCGATACCACCAGATGAACCAACAAGATGCCGGTCGGGATCACGGGCCACCAGCGCAGGCCGTGATGCAATAACACCGCATAGGCCACGCCCGCCGAAGGCCAGATCAGGGTGACGTCGGTGGGCAATTCGAGAAACACCACCGCAAACTCCGCCCCCGCGACATAAAGTGCCACGTACACGGCGAAGCGGATCAACGTTGGGCGGTCGGCTTGCATGCACCCAAGTGTACGACAGAGGAGCGCTCTTCAGCGCCCTTGAGACATGGCAGCGATCGATCTCTTAGCGGTCGATGGGTCGTGGCGACAGGTCTGCTTTCGGCGCGCAGAGCGTACCCGGTGTGTCGGTCGGAGGCAGCACCTTGCGAAGCCAGGCCCGACGCGCGCAAGTTTGGCCGCGGCGGTCTCCTGTGAGGTGTCCAAGTGGTTTCGCACATCTGTCTGATCGCGTCATCATCGGCACCTATGAGAGGCGAATCGAACGCATGAGCCACGACGTCACTGCAGTGCTGACTCCGGGGGAGCCGGCAGAGCTGGCGCCTGCGCGGATGGTGGGCCCATGGCGCATATTGCGGCCGCTCGGGCAGGGCGGTATGGGCGCGGTGTTCCTAGCCGAGCAGACGCAACCAGTTCGCCGCCAAGTTGCCCTGAAGTTGTTGGCGATGGACCTATGCGATAGCGATTTTGTCGCTCGCTTTCATCAAGAACGCCAGCTGCTGGCGCGTCTGTCGCACCCGAACATCGCGCAGATTCTCGATGCCGGTACGAGCGGCGATGGTCGCCCGTTTTATGTCATGGAATACGTGCCCGGCGAGCCGCTGAATCGACACGTCGTCGCGAACGGGCCAACGCTACGCGCGCGCCTTGAGCTATTTCTCCAGGCCTGCGCGGCGGTGCAATACGCGCACCAGCAGGGCGTGATCCATCGCGATCTCAAGCCCGGAAATCTGCTGGTCGGCGACTACGACGGCCAACCGCGTCTGAAGGTCATCGATTTTGGCATCGCCAAGAATCTGGTCCAGGACCCGGATTCGACGCGCAACGCCGCGACGGTCGCTGGTCAGCCGATGGGCACGCTGGCCTATATGAGCCCCGAGCAGGCCGATGGCGATCCGCTGAAGATCGATACGCGCACCGATGTGTATGCGCTCGGCGTGGTGCTGTACGAAATGCTTACCGGGCGCTTGCCGGTGCCGCACAGCGCACTGCAGCACACCGGCGAGCGCCTCGGCGAAGTGCTGCGCGCACAATCGATTGCGCCGCCTTCCAAGCTGGCGGGCGAGCATGCGCGCAAAGTGCGCGGCGAACTGGATTGGATCGTGCTTAAGGCCCTGGAGTTCGATCGCGAGCGACGCTACGCGACGGTTGCAGAGCTCGCGGGTGATATCAAGTCTTGGTTGACAGGGAAGCCAGTCAGCGCCGGGCCGCCGGGTTCGTGGTATCGCTTGCGACGCTATCTGCAGCGCCATCGCGTCGCTATCGGCGTCGCCGCTCTGTTGCTGCTCACCTTACTCGGCGGCGTCGCGGCCACTGGGTACATGGCCATCGAAGCCCGCCAACAGGCCGAGCACGCGCAGGCCGAACGCGACAAAGCGCAGCGCGCACTGAATCGCGCCCGCGCCGTCGAGCGACACTTGACGCAACTGCTCGCCGCGACCGACCCGTTCAGCGACGAAGCGCGCGGCGAGGCGCCGCCGGAAACGGTGGGCGAGCTGTTGCAGCGCGCCGCCGTTGGACTGGACAACGCCGGCGAATTGCCGCTCGATGTGCGCGCTCGTCTGGCGCTGGTGCTGGGTCGCACGCACCTGCGCCGAGCCGAGCCCGAGCGCGCGCTGGATTTGCTGAAGACCGCCGAGAGCCTGGCGCGCAGCGCGAACCTGATGCCGCTGGCAGACGATGCGCGCACTCACCTGGCAAGCGTGCTGCTGGACTTGGGCGCTTATCGCGACGCGCTCGATGCCGCGCGCCCTACGCTCAGCCGGTTGCGCGAACGGCGCGAACGCGGCGATGCGCTGCGCCTGAACGCCGCGAGGCAACTGGCGGCCGCCGAGGCTGCGCTGGGTCGCGACCGCGAAGCGATCGCAATACTCGATGCCGAACTGGCCGGCGTGCCCGGTAACAGCAGCGATATCGACAAAACGCGCGCCGATCTGGCCGCTTTACTCGCCGGCAGCGGCGAGCATCAGCGCGCACAGGTGCTGATCGACCAAGCGCTGGCGGCGCAGCGCGTGCGTGCAGGCGACGAGGCCCTCGGCACCGTGCTGCTGGCCGCGCAGCGCGGCGAAATCCTGATCGCTGCGGGCGCCTACGCCGAGGCCGAAACGGCGCTGCGCGAAGTCTTGCCGGGGGCCGAGCGGTGGCTCGGCATCGATCACCCGAATGTGCTCAGGATTCGTCACGCTGGCGTGCGTGCGATTGCCGGGCAAGGCCGGCATGCCGAGGCGATCGATGGTTACCGCTCGTTGCTGGAACTGCTCGCCGGTGCGTCGACGGCAGCTCGCGTACGGCTTTACGGCCTGCGTTTTTTCCAACCCACGGGACCGGCCATCGAGGAGGCATCCGTGCGCAGCAATCTTGCTGTCGCGCTGCGCCTGAGCGGCGATCTGAATGGCGCACAGGTCGAAGTCGAAAAGGTACTGGCGCTGCGCAGCGCAACGCTCGGCGCCGACCATCCCGACACGCTGCATGCGCTGCAATTCCTTGCGGTGCTCGCGCAGCAGCGCGGCGCATTGGATGTCGCGTTACCGATGTTGCGCGAACTGGCCGAACGCCAGCGCACGCGTCTGGGCGCGGATCACACCGAAGCGCTGCTGAGCGAGAACAACTATCTCGCTGTGCTGCGCGATAGCGGCGATGTCGCCGGCGCACTGGAAGGTTTTGCGGCGCTGTACGCGCGAGCGAAAGCGCGCATGCCGCCCGAACACTGGCACCTGGCGGCGATTGCCGGCAATTACGGCCAGGCCTTGGCGATGGCGCAGCGCTATGGCGAAGCCGAACCCTTGATCGCGGCCAGCCTGAGCTCGCTGCGCAAGGCTTTCGATGACGCCAACGATCCGCGCATCAAGAGCGCCGAGAAACGCCGCTCCGACTTGTATCGCGCCTGGGGCAAGCTGCCCCCCGACGGCGAATGAGCGCGCTCGGCGCCCTACTGCTCGGCGGCGCGCTGATCGGCATCCAAGCCGCACCAGCGCCCCGCGCCTCGGAGCCGTCGGATCTCGACTGGACGGCGTTTCGCATCTTCGACAGCAACGCCGGCTTGCCGCAGAACACAGTACTGGCGATCGATCAAGATGCGGCCGGTTTCGTGTACGTCGGCACCGAACGCGGCTTGGCGCGATACGATGGTCGCGCATTCGAAAACGTGCCGCTGGGCGATGTCGGCGCCTTGCCGGTGGGCGCGCTCGCGAGCGGCGAGGATGGCGCGCTTTGGATCGGCACCGATGGCGCGGGCGTTTGGCGCAGCCTGGGTGGAGCGCCCGATCCGGTAGCAACCGCCGCGCCGCGCGTGCATCGATTGCTCGCTGGAGCGCAGGAAATGTGGGTCGCCAGCGACAGCGGATTGCTGCGCTGCCCGTATGTCCGCGGCGCCCCCGGCGGCGAGGCGCTAGCGGTCGCGCCGTGCGTGTTGCTGGAGGCAACGCGCGGCATCGGCGTTCGCAGCTTGCTGGCCGCGGGCGAAGATGCGCTATGGATCGGCACCAATGGCGAAGGCCTCAAGCGCCTGGTGGATGTACGCACAGCGGCGCGATTCGACGACTTCCAGCTCGACCGCGACGATGGCTTGCCCAACAGTATTGTCATCTCGCTCGGCGCATGGCGCGACGATCTCTGGATCGGCGCCGGACGCGGATTTGCGCGGCTGCGCGGCGAGCAGCTGGATGTGTGGTCGCCCGCCAACGGCCTGGTGTCGTCGATGGCTTTCGGCTTTGCGGCCGACGAGCAACGGTTGCTGGTCGCGCTGCGACCCGGCGGCCTTGCCAGCATCGATACGGTGGATCGCTGGCGCACGCTGCGCGGCGCGCACGGGTTGCCGGAGGACAACGTCCAGATGCTGTTTCGCGAACGCATCGCCGGACACTTGTGGATCGGCACCTATGGCGGCGGCATCGCACGCGAGGAGCCCGGCCGTTTTGCGTTGTTCGATCAACGCCGCGGGCTGCCCGATCGCGCTGTCGTTGGCCTTGGTTTGCTCGACGATCAGCTCTGGGTCGGCACCGCCAATGGCGCCGTCGTTTGGCGCGCTGGCGCCTTTGTCCCGTTGCTGCCGCCCGAGCTTGGCGTGCGCCAGGTGCGCGCAGCGCTGCGGACGCCGGACGGCGACTTGTTCGTTGCCAGCGATCGCGGCCTGCTCCGCTTGCGCGACGACAACTTGCTGGATCAGTTCACGGTGGACAACTCGGCGCTGCCCGCAGTCTGGGCGAACGACTTGACGTTCACCGACGAAGGCGCAACGATCTGGGTCGCCACCGGGCACGGACTGGCCCGCTGGACATCGCACACAGGGCTTAAGCGTGTGGTGGGCGATGTTGATGTGGCATTGGCCGATGCCGGCGTGAGCGCGTTCGCCAGCGATGGCCGGGAGCGCTTTGCCGTGGCCACCAGCGACGGCGTCTGGTTTCGGCGCGGCAACGATTTTGCGAAGGCTCCCGACCGCTGTGTTGAGCAGCTGACGATCAACGACATGGCCTTCGATGGCGATCGCGTGTTGATCGCAGCGCGAGAGGGTCTGATCAGCTGGAGAACCGGCGTCGGTTGCAGCGCCGTGCCCGACGTGTCGCCAGAAAATGGTTGGAGCCACGTGCGCCCGCGCGAGGGTGGTCTGGTCGCCAGCGGCGTCGATGGCCTGTGGATCGTCGATGGGCGTGGCGCGCGGCGCTTTGGGCTCGAGGATGGACTGCCCGCGCGCGAACTGGCGCGCGGCAATACCTTGGCCGTCGATCGCGCCGGGCGCATTTTTGCCGGCACCAATCTAGGCGTCGGCGCGTTGCGCGACGTATCCGACGCGCCGTGCGCGCCAGCGCCGTTGCGATTGACCGCAACGCTCGCCAGCGGCGCTACGCTGGAGCCCGGCGCCACGCTGCCGCTGCGCTCGGCCAGCGTGCATTTTCGCTATCGCCTGTTGAGTTTCGATCGCGAGCATCGGCACCGCTATACGCATCAGTTGATCGGGATCGATACCGCGCCTCACCAGCGCAGCGAGGCCGAGGTCGATTATGTGCGATTGCCACCTGGCGACTACCGGTTTGAGGTATCGGCAGTGGATGCCAACGGCGTGCGCTCCAAACCGCTATCGCTGGACTTTCAGGTTGCCGCGCCCTGGTGGCAACGCTGGCCGGCGTTGGCAGGCGGCGGGTTGGCGCTGGTGTTGGGCGGCGCGCTGCTGGGACGCTGGCGCCTTCGAGCGCTGAAGCGGCGCGCGGCGCTGCTGCAAGCGCAAGTTGCAGAGCGCACGCAGGAGTTGGCCGACGCCAATCGGCGCCTCAGCGAAGCGGCGCTCACCGATCCGCTCACCGGGCTTCGCAACCGCCGCTATCTGGCACAGATCCAGCACGACGAGTGCGAGCGTACGCGGCGCCGCACGCGGGCGGGCGATGCGCACGCCGATCTGATCGTGGTGTTACTGGATCTCGATCATTTCAAGCAGATCAACGATAACTTCGGCCATCCCGCAGGGGATGCGGTACTGCAGGCGGCCGCAAATCGCCTCGCTGGCGTTGCGCGCGCTGGAGACGCGGTGCTGCGCTGGGGCGGCGAGGAGTTTCTGATGCTGCTGCGCGACAGCGATCGCAGGGCCTTACCGGAGCTCGCCCATCGCGTACTGGCGGCGGTGCAAGGCGATGTCGCGTTCGATGGCCAGCGCATCGGCGTGCACGCCTCGGCCGGCATCGTGGCGTTTCCGTTGTATGGTCGTGCGGAGGCGAGTCTGAGCGATGCCATCGCGCGCGCCGATGAAGCGTTGTACGCTGCCAAACGCGCGGGACGCGACGGCGCGATGGTGGTACAAAACGACGAGACGATCTGGATCAAACGCCCATGGACCGACAGCAGTTCATCGATTTAGCAACCTCCCAGGCGTGGTCGCCCGAGCAGATCGCACGCGCCGCGCAGTTGCTGGACTTGCGGCCCGGCGTTGCGCATTGGTGGCGCTTTTCCATGTCGCTGCTGCGCGGTGTGGGCAGCGGTTCGCTGTGTGCCGGCATTGTCTGTTTTGTCGCCGCAAACTGGCAGGACTTCGGTATCTGGGGCCGATTTGCGCTGCTGCAGTTGGCCTTCGTCGCTGCGGTTGCGCTGGCGTGGTGGCGGCCGCCGCCGGATATCTTCGGCGAGGTGGGGTGTTTTCTGGCGGCGTTCCTGATCGGCTGTTTGTTCGCGCTGTTCGGCCAGCACTACCAAACCGGCGCCGATGTGCATGAGCTGTTTTTCGCCTGGGCGTTCATCGGCCTGCCCTTCGCTGTGCCCTCGCGCAGCGGCGCAACGGCGGCGTTGCTGATCGTCGTCTTCAACGTCGGCCTGGCGCTGTGGGCCAGCGTGTTCGGCTTGGATGTGTTGATCGGCAGCGCAATCTGGGGCTTCGAATCGCGTCAGCTCGCGCTGGCTGTGGCCGTATTCGCCAATCTCGCCGTTCTGGCAGCGCTCTGGGCCTCGGGCTTACGCGCGCTGTGGTTGCTGGCGCTGCCGCTCATTGCCGCGGCGGTGTACACGTCCTTATCGTGCGCTATGACCGCCTGGGATGGCAGCGTGGCAGCGTGGGCCCTGTTCCTTTCCGGATTCGCAGCGCTGCTGGCGATTGCGCACATTCTGTCCAATCGGCTTTTGAGCGTGCTGCCCGACACCATCGCAGCCGCGGCGCTGATTGTGGTGTCGACGATTGTGTTGGTGCGCATACTGTTCGACGCGCTCAGCGATGGCATCCTGGCGAGCTTGCTGATCGCGATTTGGATTGGCGGCTGCGCGGCGTTTTTCGGCGCCCGCTTGCTGGCACGGCATCGCGCCTACGGAGCCGCCGCATGATCAAGCTCAGCGATAGCGACATCATTCGATTGACCAGCGCAGGCCTGCTTGAACGCGATCTGCCGGCCAACACCTCTTCGCCATGGATGCTGAAACTACTCCTCGGCGGGGCAGCATGGCTGGCGGCAATCTTCGTGATCGCGTTCATCGCGCTGCTGTTTGAGCCCAATACCGAAATGGAGGCCGGCGTCCTTGGCGCGCTTTTGCTCGGCGGCGCCGCGCTGCTGTTCGCCACATCGCGCGCCCTGTTCGCCGAGCAAATCGCATTGGCGGCGTCGCTCGCCGGTCAGGGCTTCTTGCTGTTCGCCATCGCGCGAGGCATCGACGTCGACTCGCCCCGTGCGATCGCCTTTGTCGCCTGCGCCATTCAGGTGGCGGTGTTCGTACTGCTGCCCAATCACTTGAGCCGATTGCTGAGCGCGTTCTTCGCTGCGCTGGCGTGGGCGATGGCCTGGCGGCTGGGCTGGCTCGATTGGAGCGGCAACACGCAGAGCGCATTCGCGGGGCTGGTCGATTGGATCTACGGCGCGGTGCCGATTGCCGCGCTCGCCGCTGCGTTGGTCTTCAGTGAGGCGCGTTGGTTGACAGCCCCGCTGAGCCGCTGGTTCTTGCCGGCCACCACCAGCCTGATTGCAGCGCTGTGCGTAGCGCCCATCGTGCTCTTGCCCATCGAGCGCAGCGCGATCTTCGGCGGCGGCGGCGCCGGCTTGGCGCCATGGCCGATCCTGTCGCTGCTCACGGCGCTCGGCGCGCTCGCTGCCGCCCGGTACTTGGGCAGCGCCGCGCTGATGGCGCTGGCGATCGTCAGCGCCATCTTGAGCACAGTCGCTTTCTACTACGAACTGACCATGCCGCTGCTCGCCAAATCGCTGCTGATGCTGGTCATGGCAGCGCTGGCCTTCGCGGCGCACGGCTACTTGCGCAAACGGGAGGTTGCATGAACGCACGGTTCTGGATCGCAATCGGCGCAGCGCTCGGACTGTTCGCGATCAACTACGCGATCGCCGGGAAGGAGCGCATCGTGCGCGGCGGCACGCCGATATTGTTGGAACTGGCGCCGGTCGATCCGCGCTCGTTGATGCAAGGCGACTATATGGCGCTGCGTTTCTCCATCGCCAACGACCTCGTCAGCAGCGACGAAACCCGCCGCGATGGCCGCCATTACACCGCGCCGATCCGCATCGACGCCAACCGCGTCGCGCACGTCGACGCCAACGGCACGCATAAGCTGCGCTATCGCTGGCGCAACAACGGCCCGTGGATCGGCACCAATGCCTTTTTCTTCGAGGAAGGTAGTGCCGAGCGCTACGCCAACGCCAAGTTCGGCGAGTTCCGGCTGGACGAAGACACCGGCGAGGCGGTGTTGGTGGGGTTGGTGGATAGGCCTTAGGTTCTTGGTTCTCGGTTCTTGGTTCTTGGCTCACCGCAAGACGCCCTACCCTGCAGCGCGGCTTTCGCGAAAACCGAGCATCCGGTGTAGCTTTATCTCCTGCATGCCGAACTGACGGCGACCAGCTGAGCGCACGCACCCGCGAACCAAGAACCAAGAACCGGCAACCGAGAACCCACATGATCCAACGCGTCGAACACATCGGCTTTTTCAGCAAACTCAAATCCTCGTTCGTCGGTTTCTTGATGTCGTTCGTGATCATCCTGATCGCGCTCGCGGTGTTGGCCTGGAACGAGCACCGCACGCTCAAGAACTACAAAGGGCTCGTCGCTGCGTCGGAAGCCGTGATTGGCATCGAGCCTGAGCCGGTCGATCCCGCGCATCAGGGCAAGCTGGTGTATTTCAGCGCTGAAGTAACCAGCGATACGCCGGTGAGCGACGACCCCTTCGGTTTGAGCCGCGACGCACTGGTGCTCTCCCGCAAGGTCGAAATGTACCAGTGGCGGGAAAAAGAGCGCACCGAGGAGCGCGAAAAAATCGGCGGCGGCACCGAGCGCGTGACCACGTACACCTACGAAAAAGTCTGGGACGACGACCACAACGACTCGTCGCGCTTCCAGGACACCAGCCATCGCAACCCCGACAGTCTGCCCTACGACAGCGAGCGCTTCGTCGCCGAGAACGCAATGATCGGGGCCTATGTGGCGAACGATGCGGTGATCAGCGCCCTCAACGATGAACCGCTCGCGCTCGGCGAGGCCGATGACTTCCCCGAGGACTTTCGCCTCGTGAGCGGCAATACGCTGTATCGCGGCGACGATCCGGATCGCCCCGAGATCGGCGATGTGCGCATCCGCTTTTCCGAAGTGCCTTACCAGATCGCCTCGGTGATCGCCGAGCCCTCCGGCAACGGCCTGGTGCCATGGACCAGCCCGGCGGGCACCAGCATCCTGCTCGTCGAGGCCGGTCAAGTCGACGCCGCGACCGTGATCGAGCGTGCGCAAAGCGCCAACACCACCTTCGGCTGGATCTTCCGCGCCGGCGGCGTGTTCGCGCTGTTCATCGCGTTCACGATGATGTTCGCGCCGCTCTCGACCGCTGCCAGCGTGTTGCCACCGGTGGGCCGTTTCGTCGGCAAATTCGCCGCACTCGCGGCGCTGATCATGGCGGTCGTGATCGGCGGCCTGACCATCGTCCTCAGCTGGATCGTGGTGCGCCCGCTGTACGCAATTGCGATCGTCGTCGCCATTGTGGCCGCCATCGCCTGGTGGTCGCGCCGCAAAGCCACCCCACCGCCCCCGCCACCCGCGATGTCCATGCCGCCCCCACCGCCGCGGTGACCAGAAACTCCGCGTTCGCAGGTGCTGGCGTGGCATAGGTTCAGCCAGAACCGGCATCGGACGATCGGCTTCGACCGCACCTGAGTTTATTCCGCCAAAGATGCTGCTGCAGAACGATGGACCGAAGCGTTTCGCTCGCGTGAACGAGGCGGCAGACAACGACGTTCTCTCGAGCCCTGTTGATCCCCGTCAACACAGGGAAGGCCGATTCGCGTCAACCTCTACGCAGGCTCATAGCCGTTTGCGCGACTCGCAAATGCGCGAATGCGCTAACGCGATCAGTGCTGCTTGCCTGCTCATTACCCGGAGATTCACCATGATCAAAGCCGTCGCGTTCACGCTCAGCGTGTTGCTCGCGCAGAGCGCAAGTTGCCAGGATGCACAATACGAGCAGGCGCAGGCGCAACTGGACAGTGCGCGGCGTTTATTGGTTGCGTTGCAAACCACCGATAAGCAGCGCAAAGAGATCACGCCCGGTTGCGTTGCGACGCCGATCGCGACTACGCCCATCGGACCGACCTCCACGTTCGAGGTTGCGACCGCCGCGTCTGGTCAGCGGGTTCGCGGCGTGCTTTGGCGCCAACCCTGCGGCGGCGGCGATGCGCAGTTCATCGTCACGTTACAACCTGTGGCCGGCACACCCTTCGTTTGCGGACGCGATATCGAACTCACGCTGGGCGCGCAACGCACCGACGATATCTTTCTGGACGTCAATCCGAATGATGGCGTTGCGAGCAGTTTCTGCGCCAACCTCACTCAGACCACATCGTTCGTCTTGAACGAGTTCGACGCCAGCTTCCCTTGGGATGATGACGCTGCCTTTGGCTTTGTCTATGAGAGCGATTTTGGTCCAGATGCCACCGTTGCTGTCGCGGTCTACGATCCCGCTGCTTATCCTGGCGGCGGCAGCACTGCAACGGCCATCAACGGACGACTGAGCGGAAGCTACTTCGCCGCATCCCGCAATGGCGAAGGCGTCATGGTGGAAGTCGGACGCGTCGGCGCGCGACGCGTGTTGTTCCTGGCCTGGTTCACCTACTTTCAGGGCCAGCAGCGCTACTTCGTTGGCAGCATCGATTTGGCCGCAGGAGCGACGAGCGCTGTGGTGCCGCTCGTCCTGACAAGCGGTGGACAGTTCGGCTCGGCATTTGACCCGGCGCTAGTGACATTCACGCCCTGGGGTAGCGCGACGGTGGACTTCCCATCTTGCACGTCGATGCGCTTTAGCTGGGCGGAAACCGGCGGTGCGAGCGGCAGCTACAACTACCTGCGCTCACTCGATGGACTGGATGGCGTCTCGTGTCCGTGAATTGGATTCGCTGCGGGCTTCGGGCGAAACCCGAAGCCCGATTACGGATGATTGATATCGCACCAACCTGAGAACCCCACCGCGCGCCCGCCTGCGTCGAGCGTGATGTACTCGCCCTCACGCAACACCGCAAGCGAGCGCACATCGCCGCTGGCGACGATGGTGCCGATGTCGGTGTCGGCGTGGCTGAGCGCCGTGCCGACGGGCAACGCGCCAGCGTCGACCCAGGCCAGGCGGCGCTTGACGCGCCCCAGATAGTGCGTGCGGGCGACGATTTCCTGGCCGGGGTAGCAGCCCTTCTTGAGGCTGAAGGCGCTCAAGCGCTGCAGGCCGAGGGCTTGCGGCAGGTGCTCGTTCTGCGCGGCGCCGGTGAGCCACGGGACGCCGGCCGCGATGCAGGCGTTCCACCACTGGGGATCGGTGACGCCGCTGCCCGCGGCGATGTGCGTTGGGATGCCGGCGATGGATGCATCGGCACCGGCGGCAACATCCACCAACGCCTGCGTCACCGTACACTTGGCGCGCAGTTTGTACATTGTCAAGCGTTTGGCGACCGCTTCGGCATTGTCGGCCGGCAGCAGCCAGCGAAAGTTCGCCTCCGCGGTGCGGCGCAGGAATCCCAGGGACTGCACGCGGCCATCGACATTGAGGTAGCACGCGAACTGGCCGGCGCCCACGTCGAGCGCCTGCACGTCGCTCGACAGCTGGCTATGCAAAAAGCTGCGCGCGTCGGGCCCATCGACATCGATTTCTGCAAATTTTGGCGCAGTACTCATGTTTCTTGGTGCAGACTCGTCGCCATGGATGAGAACAGCATACCGACAGCGCCTACCGCGCCCCAACCGCTGGAGCAGCCTCCGCGGCCCAAAGAAATCGGCGGCCGCGATGGCCCAGAACCCACGCGCTACGGCGATTGGGAGAAGAATGGGCGTTGTATCGATTTTTAACGCCCAGTGATAAGTTGTTTCAGGCGCTGGTATTGTCCGGCGCCTGCGCGCAAGACGAGTCAAGCATGAAAGCCAGGCCACTCTCCCCGCACTTGCAGGTTTACCGCCCGCAACTGACCAGCTTTACCTCGATCAGCCATCGTATCAGCGGCATCGTGCTCAGCGCCGCCGCACTCATGGTCACCGTGGGCCTGCTGGCGTTGTCGCACGGACCGCAAGCCTTCGAACGTTTCATGGCCTTTGCCGACTCGCTGTTCGGCCGGCTGATCGTCGCCGCCTTTGTGCTGGCGACGGTGTACCACTGGCTCAACGGCATTCGTCATCTGCTGTGGGATACCGGCTGGGGACTCGATCTTAAACGCGCCTATGCGACCGGCTGGACGGCGGTGTTCGCCACACCTGTGGTCACTGCGGCGATCCTTTACTGGTTGTGGAGCTAACGCGATGGATCGATTTCAAACCCCGATCAAACGCGTCAGTGGCCTGGGTTCGGCCAAAGACGGCACGCATCACTGGTGGGTGCAGCGCACCTCGGCGATGGCCCTGGCGGTATTGACGCCCTGGTTCATCTGGCGCTGCGCCAGCACGCCTGCGGATTTCGCCAGTGTGCGCGACATGGTGGGCCTGCCGTACAACGCGCTGCTCTTGAGCGCATTCATCGTGGCGTTGTTTTACCACGCGCAGCTCGGATTGCAGGTTGTCGTTGAGGACTACATCCACTCGCGGCCGGCCGAAGTCGCGCTGCTGCTGGCGATCAAAGTGTTCGCGTGGCTCGGCGCCGGCGCGGCATTGCTGGCGATTTTGTTCCAGGTTTTCGTAAGGCTGAATTCATGAGCACGGCGTACCCGATCCAACATCACAAGTACGACGTGATCGTCGTTGGCGCAGGCGGCGCGGGTCTGCGCGCCACGATGGGCATGGCCGCCAAAGGTTTGTCCACGGCGTGCTTGACCAAAGTGTTCCCGACGCGCAGCCACACGGTCGCCGCACAGGGCGGCATCAGCGCCGCACTCGGCAATATGGGCGAGGACGACTGGCGCTATCACTTCTACGACACCATCAAAGGCTCCGACTGGTTGGGCGATCAAGACGCCATCGAGTACATGTGCAAGGAAGCGATTCCGGCCATCATCGAGCTGGAGCATTACGGCGTACCATTTTCGCGCACCGAGGATGGCAAGATTTATCAGCGCCCGTTTGGCGGCATGACCACACGCTATGGCGAGGGCAAGGCTGAGCGCACTTGCGCTGCGGCCGATCGCACCGGGCATGCGATTCTGCATGCGCTGTACCAGCAGTCGCTGCGCTTCGATGCGCGCTTCTACATCGAGTATTTCGCGCTCGATCTGATCATGGACAACGGCGTTTGCCGCGGCGTGATTGCCTGGGATTTGGCCTCCGGTACGCTGCACGCATTCCACGCGCACATGGTGGTGCTCGCCACCGGCGGCTACGGCCGCGCGTATCTGACCTGCACCTCGGCGCATACCTGCACCGGCGATGGCAACGGCATGGTGCTGCGCGCCGGTCTGCCGCTGCAGGACATGGAGTTTGTGCAATTCCACCCGACCGGCGTGTTCGGTGCCGGGTGTTTGATCACCGAAGGCGTTCGTGGCGAGGGCGGTTATCTCACCAACGGCAAGGGCGAACGCTTCATGGAGCGTTACGCGCCGAATGCCAAGGACCTGGCGTCGCGCGATGTTGTGTCGCGAGCGATGACCATCGAAGTGCGCGAGGGCCGCGGCGTGGGTCCCGGCGCCGATCACATCCATTTGCACTTGGAGCACCTGGGCCCCGAAGTCATCCACGGACGGCTGCCCGGCATCGCCGAGACCGCGCGCATCTTCGCGGGTGTGGACGTTGCCAAACAACCCATTCCAGTGCTGCCCACCGTTCACTACAACATGGGCGGCATTCCGACCAATTACCACGGCGAAGTGGTGCGCCCGACGCCCGGAAACCCGGACACCGTGGTTCCAGGCTTGATGGCCATCGGCGAAGCCGCGTGCGTGTCGGTGCATGGCGCCAATCGCCTGGGCTCAAACTCTCTGCTCGACCTGGTGGTGTTCGGCCGCGCAGCGGCGAATCGGGCAGCCGAGGTGGTCAAGGCCGGCGCAACGCATCGCGATCTGCCAGCCAGCGCCTACGATGCGGCGTTGAGCAATTTCGATCAGTTGCGGCATGCCAAGGGCTCGCTGCCCACCGCCGACATTCGCCTCAACATGCAGCGCGTCATGCAGAACGACGCGGCCGTTTTCCGCACCGGCGAGTCGTTGCAAAGCGGCTGCCAGAAGCTCAGCAAGGTCAACGCCAGCTTTGGAGACGTGCGCGTGTCCGATCATTCCTTGATCTGGAACACCGATCTGGTTGAAACCCTGGAGTTACAGAACCTTTTGGGTTGTGCGCTGGCGACCATTTATTCGGCTGAGCATCGAACCGAGAGCCGCGGCGCGCACGCCCGCGAGGATTTCCAGACCCGCGACGACGACAACTGGATGAAGCACACGATCTCGTATGTCGACGCCAAGGGCAACGTCAGCTTCGACGCCCGGCCAGTGCATTTGTATACGCTGACCGATGAAGTAAAAGCGGTACCGCCCAAGGCGCGGACGTATTGAGGGGGCGGAGAATTGCGATCGAGAGCGTTAGACCGAGCTTCGCTTGGGACGCACGGTCTGCAATGGGTTGATTCAAAGCATGATGGATTCCCTCCCCCGCTGGCGGGGGAGGGCCAGGGAGAGGGTGGCTGTTGGGCGATGTCAGAATGTGGTCGCGACATCGGGCAGGTGGTTGTCGACTTTCGCCGATGTGGCAGGCCTTGGCTTGCTCGTATCGCCGGACGCCCACCCTCTCCCCAACCCTCCCCCGCCAGCGGGGGAGGGAGAGCGTCCTGGCAATGGTCGGCGCTCAGCTCTGACCCTTCGCATCCTTGATTCAAACTACTGCAACGAAGTCATCACCAACCAGCATATCGACCGACCCAAATGGCCAATTTCACGCTACCGAAGAACTCCAAGATCAAGGGCGGCAAGCACCATGCTGGTAAGGGCGGCGAGAAACAGCGCCGCTTCAAGGTGTATCGCTACGATCCAGATGGCGACGAGAATCCGCGCACCGACACCTACGATGTCGATCTGGCCTCGTGCGGGCCGATGGTGCTCGATGCGCTGATCAAGATCAAAAACGAAATCGATCCGACGCTGACCTTCCGCCGCTCGTGTCGCGAAGGCATCTGCGGGTCGTGCGCGATGAACATCGACGGCACCAATACGCTGGCTTGCACCAAGGCCATCTGCGACGTCAAAGGCGAGGTCAAGATCTACCCGTTGCCGCACATGCCGGTGATCAAGGATCTGGTGCCAGACCTCACACACTTCTATGCGCAATACGCGTCGATCAAACCGTGGATTCGCGCCAGCGCGCCGACGCCGGATCGCGAGCGTTTGCAGTCGCCAGAAGACCGCAAGAAACTCGATGGCTTGTATGAGTGCATTCTGTGCGCCTGCTGCAGCACCTCGTGCCCGAGCTATTGGTGGAATGGCGATCGCTACCTGGGACCCGCGATTTTGTTGCAAGCCTATCGCTGGATCGTCGACAGCCGCGATGAAGACACCGGTGCGCGCCTGGACGACCTGGAAGACCCGTTCCGCCTGTATCGCTGCCATACGATCATGAACTGCGCCAAGACCTGCCCCAAAGGCTTGAACCCGGCCCTGGCGATTGCCGAGATCAAAAAGGCGATGGTTGCGCGCCGTTCGCTCTAGGCGACACTTTTCGTCGGCGCGGGCGTCGCGCCGTCGGTCGAGCAGTGCGGGCTAGCGCAAGCCGCGCTGCCTGACCGCCTCGAACAGCATCACTGCGGCAGCGACGCTGACGTTGAGGCTTTCGACGCCAGGCGCCATCGGAATCGACCACAGGTAGTCGCAGGTTTTGCGCGTCAGTTCGCGCAAGCCATCCCCTTCGTTGCCGAGCACGATGGCAGTCGGTCCGGTCAGGTCGGCGGCGTAAAAGTCGCTGCCCTCCTCGCCCGCCGCGCCGCCGATCCAGATGCCGGCTTTCTTGAGTGCTTCCAGGGTGCGGGCCAGATTGGTCACGCGCACCAAAGGCAAGCGCGCGGCGAGGCCCGCCGAGGCGCGCAGTACGGCTGCCGTCAAACCAACGGCGCGATCTTTAGGGACGATCACCGCCAGCGCGCCGGCGGCAGCTGCGGTGCGAATGCAAGCGCCTAAGTTGTGCGGGTCCTGCACGCCATCGAGCACCAGCAGCAGTGGCGCCCTGGCGCCGTCGATCAGGCGCAAAAGATCATGCTCATCGAGCGTTTCGGGCAGGCGAAACCGCGCGACGATTCCCTGATGGCGATCGCTCGCGGCGCGCTTGTCGAGCGCCGCGCGTGCCAGCCGTTGCACGGCGATCCCGTGCCCGCGCAAGCGGTTCTGCAGCGCCTCCACGCGCGGGCTGCGCTTGCCCTCTTCGACCCACGCTTCGAGCACGCGCGAGGGATCGGCATCGAGTTGCGCCTCGATGGCATTGGGACCGAGCAAGAAGTCCTCGTTGGCGTGGCTCACGGCTTGCGGTACTTGTCGCCGCGCAGCACATCGACGTCCTGAGCGAACAAGATGATCGAGTAGTGCTCGAAATAACGCTCGCGCATCTTGGCCGCGATGCGATCCACCACATCCCTCGACGCCAGCACCTGAATTTCCACATTCTCGCCTTGCCACTCGTCGACCATCAGCCCACGCGAACCGCGCCCTTCGCTATCGATCACCGTGTAACCGCTGACGCCCATCTGATCGAGATGGCGCAAGATGCGATCGCGCAAGAGGCGCTCAGCGACGATCGTCAACAGGCGCACCGATTGCCAGTTCAAAGCCTTCGTTGAGCTCATGACAGCGCCCTCGCCACGGACAAGTAAATCGGAATTCCGATCGCCAGATTGAACGGAAAGGTGATGCCGAGCGCCGCCGTCAGATACAGCGAGGGATTGGCCTCCGGCAAGCCCATGCGCACGGCCGCGGGTGCAGCGATGTATGAAGCCGAGGCGAACATCGCGCCGAACACAGCGGCGCCGCCGGGCGTAAACCCGAGCGCCGTGCCGAGCCATACACCGAGCACGCCGTGGACCAGCGGTATCGCCAGCGCAAAGGCCACGAATCGCCAGCCGGCAATGCGCACATCCTTGAGGCGCTTGGCCGCAGCCATTCCCAGATCGAGCAGGAACAGCACCAGCACACCATCGAACAAGGTGAAGAAAAGCGGCGTGACGCGCTGCATGCGCTCGGGACCCGCAATCGCCCCGATCAACAGGCCGCCGCCCAGCAGCATCATCGTCCGACCGGTCAGGACCTCGCGGATGCTGAGCCACATGCGCTCGCCGCCGCGACTGTTGCGCTGCCCCAGCCACAAGCCCACCAGGATCGCCGGAATCTCCAGCGCCACCAGGATCGCCACCATAATGCCCTCGATGTCGCCGAATACCCGTGTGGCGAGATCGCGTGCGGCGATGAAGGTCACCGCCGACACCGAGCCGTAATGCGCGGCCACCGCCGCCGCGTCGATGGTCGATAGCCTGACCAGTCGCCGCAGCACGACATAAGCAAACAGTGTGGCGGCGACGCCGCCGGCAATGGTCGCCAGAATCGGCACGACCAGCGTATCGAGCGGCGCCTGCGCCACGGCCACGCCGCCCTTGAAGCCGATCGACAGCAGCAGGAACAGGCTCATCGCGCTGTGCATCGCTGGCGGCACTTCAAGATCGCTCTTGAGCGAGGTGGCGATCAGGCCCAGCACGAATGCCAGCACAATCGGCGACAACAAGTTGGCGGTGAGGAGATCGAAGCTGAGCATGGCGGGCCTATCGATTCGCGACTTGCAGTATTCCATGACCGGCAGTTAACTTGTGCGGCGCAAGAAACGGCCCGGCGGCGCGATCGCAAGCGTTATTCTGATCGAACTTCACAGGAGGGCGGCAAGCATGCGACAACAAGTGTTGGGTGCGATGTTGGCAATGGCGATGATTGGTCCGGTTGCGGCGGCAGAAATCTGCGACGATCTGGATGCGGTGGCTGGCGGTTGGAAGGCTGTGGCCGAAACGGTCGATGCCAATCGCGATGCGGAATGGTCCGAGCAAGACGTTGCCGATCTGATCGAAACCATGACCGCTCTGCACGAAGGGTCGTCAGCGTTCGCCGAGCTGATGAAGGAAGCCGGCACGCCGGATCAAAAGGCCATTGGAACGCGGCTGGCGAACGCGATGGCGAATGTCGCCGCGCTGACCTTGGAATCGCCGGTCGACGAGATCGTCGCCGCGAGCGACGAGGCCACCAACGCGATGATCGAAGTCACCGCCGATTGCGACGCGCACCACGGCCAATGAGCATCTTCTCCTCAGCGAGCGTCGAGCAGCTGAACGCATCCAGCAAGGGCACACTCGCTGAGGCGTTGGGCATTGAAATCACCGAGATCGGCAGCGATTTCGTGCGCGGGCGAATGCCTGTCGACCGGCGCACGCTGCAGCCCTACGGTTTGTTGCACGGCGGCGCCTCGGTGGCGCTCGCCGAAACCCTGGGCAGTATCGGTGGCGCACTCGCGGCGGGCGGCGCACAAGTGGTTGGCCTGGAAATCAACGCCAATCACATGCGCGGCAAACGCGATGGCTGGGTGACCGGAACGGCGCGCCCCATGCACCTGGGGCGCACAACCCAGGTTTGGGAAATCCGTATCGAAGACGACACCCAGGCGCTGGTTTGCGTATCGCGCCTGACGCTGGCGGTGAAACGCGGATGAGCGCGGGCGTGGAACTGGTCGCCTACGCGCCGTCGCTGGCTCGCGCCTTCCACGACATCAACATCGCCTGGATCGAGACGATGTTCGAGGTCGAGCCGCACGACCGCGAGGTGCTCGAAAACCCACAGGCGATGATCATCGACAAGGGCGGGGAAGTGCTATTCGCGCGCCTGCCTGAGCTTGGCATCGTCGGCGCTTGCGCATTGATGCCCAATCCGGCGGGTGGCGTTGAATTGACCAAGATGGGCGTGCTCGAAGAAGCGCGGGGACGCGGCGTCGGCGAGTTCCTGCTGGCCGCGGCAATCGAGCAGGCGCGGCACATGCCGGCGCCATTGTTCTTGCTTACCAACCGCAAGTGCGCCACCGCCATCCGCTTGTACGAGCGCCACGGTTTCGTGCACGACGGCGAGATCATGGCAAAGCACGGCGGCGACTACGGCCGCTGCGACGTCGCCATGCGCTTCGTCGGGCGCGACTGACCATGCAGCGCCTGGCCGGCTGGGTGTTCCTGATGAGCTCGGCGGCACTTGGTGGCGCAGCGTTATCGCGATGGCTCAGTGGCGTGCCGCTGGTCGTCGTCTGTCTGCTACTCGCTGCCCTTCTCGGCTGGCTGGCGCTGCGCCGGGAGCAAGCGCCGAGCACCGAACATTTGCGTGCGCTGGCGACGCTGGTGGCGGCTTGGAAAGACGCCGATTTTTCGACCTCGATTCGCGAGCCGGCGGAGCTCGATCTTGCCGAGCTGACGCGCACCTTGAATGCCCTGGGCAGCGAGTTGCGCGACGAGCGACAGCGGCTCATCCAGCGCGAGCTGCTACTGGAAACGGTCGTGCAGAACACGCCAACGGCGCTCTTGTTGACCGACCCACGGCAGCGCGTCGTTTACGCCAATGTCGCGGCGCGCGAGCTGTTCGCGGTCAGCGGCAAACTGGAAGGTTGGAAGATCGATGAGTTGATCGCGCGGTTGCCCGGCGAGTTGGCGGATTTGATGACCCGCGGCCAGGACGGCTTGATCACCTTGCAACCGGGCGATGAGGAAGAAGTGTTCCATGTCACGCGGCGCGGTTTCGAATTGCATGGCCGGCCGCATACGCTGACGATGGTGCGGCGTCTGACGCGCGAGCTGGCGCGCCAGGAAGTCACTACCTGGAAGAAGGTCATTCGGGTCATCAGTCACGAGATCAACAACGCGCTGGGACCCATTGCATCGATGGCCCACTCGGGCAGCATTTATGCCGATCGCGGCGACATTGAGCGGCTCAAACAAGTGTTCGCGGCGATCAACGAACGCGCGCGGCATCTCGAAAGCTTTATCGGCGGCTATGCGCGTTTTGCGCGTTTGCCGGCGCCGCAGCGCAGCGTCGTACCTTGGGCTGACGTGCTCCGCACCGTGGTCGAATCCGAGCAGGTGCGCATCGACGGCGCCTTGCCGGAAGCGCCGGCCTTGGTCGATCGCGCGCAGATCGAGCAGTTGTTGATCAACCTGGTGAAGAACGCCATCGAAGCCGGCTCGCCGCGCGAGGCCGTCGAGATCGAAGTCAGCGATCTGGGCCCGCAATTCCGTCTGCAGCTTCGCGACCGCGGCAGCGGCATGAGCGAGGCCGTGCTCGCCCAGGCGCTGCTGCCGTTCTATTCCACCAAACGCACTGGCACCGGATTGGGCCTGGCCCTCGCACGCGAAATCGTCGAAGCCCACGGCGGCCGAATCCGGCTTTCCAATCGCGATGGCGGCGGCTTGGTGGTGAGTCTCTGGTTGCCGAAATAGCGGGTCCATTGGGCCGCGCAAAATCCTGCCTGCACAACGGGCGTCCTGGCGCGCGTGGAGGCGAGTTTTCGAATTAAAGCGCCTCGCGCACCCGCTTGGGCAGCTTGTCGCGCACCAATTGGTACGAGCGCTCAACCTGGGCGCGCAGCCACTTCGCATCGAACTCCTCGGGCGCGCGCAGCATCACCCACTTGGCGCGAGCGAGATAAGGGGCCGGCTCGATGCCGGGCTGGTCGAGCATCGCCAGGAACAAGTCATCGTCGACCTTGAACGACATGCGCCCTGCATCGCTGCCGCCAACGCACAGCACGCAGAACATTTTCTCCGCCACCGTGTACACCCAATCGTCGCCCCATTTGGGGCCGACGGCGACACCGGGGAGTTTGAGCAGCCAGGTGTCGAGCTTTGCTTGTTTCATGTCGGCGCGTCGAAGTTGAGGGCGAATTGTCGCACGTGGCGGTAACCCCGCAGCGCGAAGCCCAAGCCAAAGGCCACCAGGAATCCACCGGCAATCAGGCCCGCAACGGGATCGGCGATCGTCGCGGCAACCGCGAGCGAGCAACTCATCGAACCGGCGATGCCGAGGATCATCACGCCCAGCAAGTTGAAGGCGCGCGGCACGTCTAGCGTTATCCACACGTACCCCAGACCGATAAGTGCGCTGGCGGTAGTCCCGAAAGCTGCACCGATCATCGCTTCAGTCCGTTGGGCGGGTGCAATCAGCGCGCAAGCGCCCGCCATCAGCACCATTCCGAAAAGCACCGCCGCCGGCACGGACTTCCACAAGTTTCGCGCCACCAGCCCCGCGTACTCGCGCGCCGACGACGGGCCCAGCGTGAAGTAAGCATCGACCAGACTCGGCCGGATTAGCAGCATGGCGCGATGCAGTTGCTGGAAACGAATCGCGGTGAGCAGGCCGACGTAGCTGGCGAGCATGCTCGGCGGTGGGCCCTTGCCAGGCTGCTGGTTGATTATGAGCAGCATGATCGAGAGGAAAACTGCCGTTGTGAGGATTTCCAGGAGCAGTCCGCGCCAATGCAGATTCGGCAGCAGCATCAATTGCAGCGCATGATCGATTGAGCGCGAACGCTCAACACGCTTCAGCGCACCCTCGAAAGCGATCGACGAAAACCCATGCTGCAAACCCAGCAGCCACTTGCCGAACTTGCCGGCTTGCTGCGCCTGCAAGGCCTCCACGCCATAGCGCATGTCGGTGGGGCTGACATCGGCTGGGCTCAGCGTCGGCGCACCATCACGGATGGCTATCAGCCGCTGCCAGGTCAGGCGCACGACCAATGCGGCGAATGCGTACAGGAGAAGCGGTGCGATCGGAGAATCGCGCAACGCGGCCACCACTTGCGCGCGAAACTCCGGCCAGATGCCGAGCACCACGGGAACCAGCCAGAACAAAATTGCCCATTTGGCGCCGGTCCCGGACGCCAGACCAAAAGCTGCCGCCATGGCAAGCGCGCCGCCGGCAATGAATCCGCTCGCGCCCAACCACTGCGCTACGACCATCGGAATACCGATCAGGAGCAAGGCCTGCAGCGTCATCGCGTGAACTAAGCTGCGGCGAAAGCCGGGAAGCAGGTGCGACTCGGGGCGACAGATCGAGGTGTAGACCATGCCGCTCAAAAGCGCCGCGAACATCAGCGCATAGGCGTGGATCGCAAGCGCCGCCCAGACCATCTTCGCCTTCGGCGCCAGCACCAGGAGCACACCAGCGCCGACCATCAGCAGCGCCATGATCAGCATGCCCAGGAACGAGCGTTGCCACGGCAACTTGATCCATTGCCAGACCATAAACATCAGCCGATCTCGATGAAGATGTCTTCAAGACTCATCGGCGCCGCCTCCACGGTCGATCCGAATCGCGCGGCGAGTGTCTCGACCTCCTGGGGCGGCAACTGCTCGACGATCCACTCCGTACCGCCCTCGCCAACGCGGAGAAGCCCCGGATGACGAAAGTGCGGATCGGGCGCGCCGCCGATCAGGCGCACGCGACGGACGCGCTCGCGCAGGCTGTCCTGGGTCAGCGAGAACTGGATTTTCCCGCCCTTTAACAGCGCAATCTCAGCATCGCTGCGTTCAAGGTCGGTGGTGATGTGCGTAGAGAAAATCACCGTCTTGCCGGGACGCCGCGTCAGTTTCAGCAGCTCCTCCAGGAACAGCCGGCGCGTTTGCGGATCCAGACTCGCCACCGGCTCATCGAGCAGCAGCAAATCCGGGTCCGGCGCGATGGCGCGAATGATCGCGAGCTTTTGCCGCTGCCCTTGCGACAACTCGCCGATCTTCTTGGCGGCATCAACCTCCCAACGCCCGAGCAGGCCTGAGACCAGATCCGGTTGCCAGCTCGCATAAAACGCCGCGTGGAAACGTAGGTATTGCTGCACTTTCATCCACGGAAACAAATCGAAGGACTGCGGCACATAACCGATGCGCGCCAAAACTTGCGGCGGCGGCGCGCTGACCTCATGGCCATACAACGCCACTGCGCCGCCATCGTGCGGCGTAAGGCCTAACAGACAGCGAATCAACGTCGACTTGCCGGCGCCGTTGCGGCCCAAAAGCCCGATAACGCGAGGCTCATCGATCTGCCAATCGAGCGCGTTCAGCACCACTTGTGCGCCGAAGCGCTTGGTCAGGCCGTTAGCTTGAAGGATGGTCATCGTGTGCCTTTAGTTAAGCCAGCCCAAACATTTCATCAGACCGCAAAGAAATGACTCGATTCCGGCGCAACGTCGCGCAAAACTGCGAGTCGATTCGGATGCCAACGTGGTCGGCGTCATTTCTTCGCTCACGCAGCGCTTGCTCGTTCTTTCCGCCGATCTCATCGTTCCTGGTCGTCGCAATGGAACAGCCAATGCTCCGCCTAGCGCCTCGATCTCGACGCAAAGGTCCGGCCTGGCGCGCAGCCTTTACCGTTCGCAATCATCCGCGTTTCGCATGAAATGTTCGGGCTAATCCGCAACGCCCAGCCGCTTGCGCTCCAAACGCCGCACAAACTCATCCATCACGCGCCGATACAGGTCCTCACCGAGGTAAGCGTCCTCGATTCCCCAATCGATATTCGGGTTGTCGTTGACCTCGATGATGACATTACGCTCGCCGACTTGCTTCAAGTCGACGCCGTACAAACCATCGCCGATTTGCTGCGTGGCGCGCAGCGCGAGTTTGACGATGTCGCCCGGGACTTCGCGGATCGGGAAGGTTTTGAAGTCGCCGCTCTTGGCCTCGCCCTTGGCGGCGTGGTTGTAGATCTGCCAGTGACCGCGCGACATGTAGTACTGGCAGGCGAACAGCGGTTCGCGGTTGAGTACGCCAATGCGCCAATCGAAATCGGTAGGCAGGTACTCTTGCGCGAGCACCAGCGCGGTTTGCTGGAAAAGCTCCTCCGCCGCACGCTTGAGCGATTCGGCATCGGCCACCTTCACCACGCCGCGCGAGAACGAACCATCGGGCACTTTGAGCACCAGCGGAAAGCCGAGCACATCGCCCAATTCGGCGAGCTTCTTGGTCTCATCGCGATACAGGATTTCAGTGCGCGGCGTCGGTAACTTGCGGCTCTTCAGCAAATCGGACAAGTAGATCTTGTTGGTGCAGCGCAGGATCGACGTCGGGTCGTCGATCACCACCATGTCTTCCTTCTCGGCCTTGTTGGCGAAGCGATAGGTGTGATGATCGAGCGCCGTGGTTTCGCGAATAAAGAGCGCGTCGTACTCGGCGAGCCTTGCGTAGTCGTTGCGCGTGATCGGATCGACCTCGATCCCCAAGTCCTTGCCGGCGCTGATGAAAGCCTTCAGCGCCTTCTTGTTCGACGGCGGCCATGCCTCGGCAGGATCCTGCAGCATGGCGATGTCGTAACGGTATTTCTTGGGCGTGCGCTTGCCGCGCCAGATTTTTCGCGAAAATCGATCGAGCGCAGCCGCGAAGCCATCTTCCTGGCCGTCGGTCAGCGTGTGCAGGCCCGCAGGTTTGATCGCATCGATTTGCCAGACGCGATTGCGCTCGAACTCGATGCGCAAGATCGGACACGGGAAGGCTTCGAAGACCTGTCGCGCCAGGTCTTTCAGCGGTTCGCTGGAGGTCTCGCCGAAGTAGACGAGGATGCCGAAATCGGTGGTATCGCGACCCTCCTGCGGCAGGAACTTAGTGAGACGCTGGTTCAGATCCTCGATATCGAGGCTGTACAGCGAGCGCCGGCGCAGATCGTTGATCGCGCGCACCGACGGGATGACCTTGTGTCCGCGCGCTTCAGCGAGCAAGGACACGTAGTAACCGGTGCCCAGGTACTTGTAACTTCGGCACAGGTTGATGACTTGCGTGCGCTCTTCGTCGGGCCGGATCGGCTCCTTCAGATATTCGCTGGCGAGCACGACATTGTCGGAGGGGTAGTAGCTGCCCCAGTCGGACGCTTTTTCGACAACGATTACGAGTCGGCTCATTCGGGTGGCGGGTCATCGACAGGGTGATGCGGTCGCCGGCGATGCTATGCCGGCCGTAAGGTATCGAAATCTGGCACGCCATCCTCCCCATCGGTGGCTTGCCAAGTTTGCACCGGGTTCCGAAACGATGGCAGCTTCGGCGCCGAGCGGCGCGTAGTCTTCGCGAATGCAGGCCAGGTCACAAGCGACGACATGAGCACTCGTGCACAGGATTCAGTCAGGGTTCGCCGTGGCGCCGCGCAGGATGCGCCAGCGTTAATCGCACTGGAGCAATCGAGCTTCGACAGCGATCGTTTGTCGCTGCGGCAACTCAAGCATCATGTCCGATCGCCATCCAGCGATGTCTGGGTGGCGCACGATGGCGCCTTGTTGGGCTACGCGCTGGTGTTTCACGCCAGCCGACACCGGATTGCGCGGCTGTACTCGATTGCCGTGGCGGCCCATGCACGCGGCCGCGGCGTGGGCCGGGCGCTGATGGCGGCAGCCATTGGCGGCGCACGCGAGCGCGGTGCACGTGAGATGCGGCTGGAGGTACGTCAATCGAACGCCACCGCCATAGCGCTGTACACGCAGCTCGGCTTCGAACGCTTCGGCGAACGCAGCGGCTACTACGGCGACGGCGAAGACGCTTGGCGCTATCGCCTAAGCCTGTGACTCGCCGTCCGAGATCTTGCGCGTGGCCAGCGGCTTGATGCGCGCGACCATCGCGGCAGCGACTTTCAGATTGCCAGCGATGATGTTGCCCGATTCGAACCAGTTATCGCTGCCGTCGAAGTCGATGCACACGCCGCCCGCTTCGCGCACCAGCAGCGCGCCTGCGGCCATATCCCAGGGCTGCAGACCATACTCGAAGTAGCCGTCCTGGCGGCCGCAGGCGACGTAAGCCAGATCCAATGCTGCGGAGCCGCCGCGACGCAAGTCCTCGGCCTCTTCCAGCAACGACGACAACATCTTGAGCTGCGTCTTCAGTCGTTTGCGCTGGCGCCATGGAAAGCCGCTGGCGATCAAGGCGCCCGGCAATCCACCGCGATTGCTGATGCGGATGCGCCGGTCGTTCAAATACGCGCCATTGCCGCGCGAGGCAGTGAACAGCTCATCGCGTACCGGATCGTAGACCACGCCGTGCTGCACGACGCCGTCTTCCATCAGGCCAATCGACACCGAACAGTGCGGCAGGCCGCGCATGAAGTTGCTGGTGCCATCGATCGGATCGATGACCCACACATAGCGCGCGTTACCGATGCGGCCCGATTCTTCGCCCCAGATCGCGTGATCGGGATAGGCCTTCTTGACCTCCTTGATGATCTCGGCCTCAGCAAGTTTGTCGGCTTCGGTGACGAAGTCGAACTGCCCCTTCTCGGTGACTGCGATCGCATCGGCGCGATGCAGATTGCGCATGATCACCGTGCCGGCTTTGCGTGCGGCTTGCACCGCGATATTCATGACCGGCTTGCGAACCATGGCATTCGGACTCGAAAACGAAGGGTGCGGGAGGCTACCATGCGGGCCTGAACACGACAGGAAGCAGTGCATGCAGGCGCGTATCGACGAGCTGGAAATCCGGATCGCGTATCAGGAGGATGCGATCCAAACCCTGAGCCGCGAAGTGCATCGCGCGCACGAGGCGCTGGCCGGGCTGCGTGCGCAGGTGGAGCAACTGGTCGGCAGCGTCGATGGCCTGATGCGCCAGGGTGGCGGCGCTCACGAGAAACCGCCGCATTACTAAGCGGCGGGCGGCAGGGAGCAGAGGCCGATCGCCATGCCCTGATGTAAGCTTTTCTGCATTCGGCCAGTACGCGAAAAGCGGTCGTAGCGCGAATATGCACGGCCGCTGCCTCTTCCCCCCGCCCAGTCACCCAAGATAGAGCCATGCGCCAGATTCCCAGCCACGACCGCCTGATCTTCGCCCTCGATGTTGCCTCGCTCTCAGACGCGCGCGCGTGGATCGATCGTTTGGGCGATGCCGTATCGCATTATAAGATCGGCCTCGAACTGCTTGGCTCCGGCGACTACTTCACGGTGTTGGCGGAGCTGAAAGCGCGCGGCAAGCGCGTGTTCGCGGATTTGAAACTGCACGATATACCGGCCACCGTCGCTGGCGCCGCTGCGTCGTTGGCCCGCCATGGCGCCGATTTGCTCACCGTACACGCCTACCCAGACGCCATCGCCGCCGCCGCGCCCAAAGCCGGCGCCACCAAGCTCCTGGCGATTACTGTACTCACCAGCATGGACGATGCCGCTCTGGCCGCCAGTGGCGTGACGCTGAGCATGACCGAAACCGTCGAGCGCCGCGCTGTGGGTGCGATCAACGCTGGCGCCAGCGGCGTGGTGTGCTCTGGCCTCGAAGCCAAGCGCCTGCGCGCCGTGTTGGGCCCGAATGCACTGATCGTCTGCCCTGGCATTCGCAGCGAACCCGGTGGCGACGACCAGCAGCGCACCGTCACAGTGGAAGAAGCCTTCGCTAACGGCGCCGACTACATCGTCATCGGCCGGCCCATTCGCCGAGCAGTGGACCCCAAAGCCGCCGCGCAAGCCATCCAAACACGCATCGCGAACTTAAACGCTTGACTTAAGAATGTGCGCTAACTTACTATCACCACACGAGTTGTGGTGACGATTACAGCCAGCGCAGGAAGCGCACATAATAACAAGGCCCCTTCGAGAGGCCCTTGACCCTAAGGCGGACTCACCTCCGCCTTTTTCTTTTTCTGCGGGTCGCGAATTGCTTTCAGGCGCAGGTTGCTTGCGGATGCTCGAAGCGAGGCGCTTGGCTTTTTGGTACGCGGACCCATGGTCCGCACGCCTCGCCGCTCGATCGGTGCGGACCATGGGTCCGCGTACCAAGTGGCGGACTCCCGCCCTGCATTGCGCGCGTCTGCCGGCGACATCGTTTTTCTCGACCACACAAAACACCAGCGCGATGTGGGTTCTGGCGCGCATGTTAAGCCCCGCCAACAAACCTGCCATACCTCCACGTATGGCGATGTTCGCCGAACTTCGCGCCTTTACTTGGCTCTCGTCTATGCGCAGACTACGGCGCCTTCACGGTGCGATGGGTCGCCATGGCCAAGCTGCTGCTGCTGAACGGCCCAAATCTGAATTTGCTCGGCACCCGCGAACCCGAGACCTATGGTCGCACGACGTTGGCGGAGATCGAAGCTGAGTTGCGCGCGATGGCGCAGAGCGCGGGGCACGAGCTCGATTGCCTGCAATCCAATGCCGAGCATGTGCTGATCGACCGGTTGCACGCGGCACGCGGCGATGGCACGCGCTTCGTTTTGATCAACCCCGGTGCGTTTACGCACACCAGCATCGCGCTGCGCGATGCCTTTGCCGCCGTGGCGCTGCCATTTATCGAATTACATTTGAGCAACGTGCACGCGCGCGAAGCTTTTCGCCATCACTCTTACCTATCGAGCCTTGCCGTTGGCGTGATCACCGGATTGGGCACCGACAGTTACCGCCTCGCGCTGCGCGCAGCGCTGGCGCGCATTTGACAAGGGAACACCTATGGCCATGGACATCCGCAAGATCAAGAAATTGATCGAGCTTCTTGAAGAATCAAATCTCGCCGAGCTGGAAATTCGCGAAGGCGAAGAAACAGTGCGCCTGTCGCGCTGGCCGAAGAACCTGCCCATGCCGAGCGCGGCGCCGACGATGATTCCGGTTGCACAGGTCGCGCCTACGCATGCGCCTGCGCCGGCCGCCGCCTCGCATGCGCCGAGCGCGCCAGCGGAAGCCGCGCACGACGGCACAGTGGTGCGTTCGCCGATGGTCGGCACCTATTACGCCGCGTCCGCGCCGAACGCCCCGCCTTTCATCAAAGTCGGGCAGCAGATCAAGGTCGGCGATACGCTCGGCATCATCGAAGCGATGAAGATGTTCAATCCCATCGAGAGTGAGGTAGCCGGCACCATCGTCAAAATCCTGGTGCAAAATGGCCAGCCGGTGGAGTTCGACGAACCGCTGATCGTGGTGCAGTGATGATCGAGAAGATTGTCATCGCCAACCGCGGCGAAATTGCGCTGCGCGTGCTGCGCGCATGTCAGGCGCTCGGCATCCGCACCGTGGCCGTGCATTCCACCGTCGATCGCAACTTGAAGCACGTGGCGATGGCGGACGAGTCCGTATGCATTGGCCCGGCAGCGCCGAAAGACAGTTATCTCAACGTGCCGGCGCTGATCGCGGCGGCCGAGGTCACCGATGCGCAAGCGATTCACCCAGGCTACGGCTTCTTGAGCGAAAACGCCGATTTCGCCGAGCGCGTCGAGGAATCGGGCTTCATCTTCATCGGCCCCAAACCCGAGACCATTCGCCTGATGGGCGATAAGGTCTCGGCCATCACCGCAATGCGCGAGGCTGGCGTACCGTGCGTGCCGGGCTCGGGCGCGCCACTGGGCGACGATGCAGTGGAGAACGCGCGCATCGCCAAAGAGATCGGCTACCCGGTGATCATCAAAGCGGCAGGCGGCGGCGGTGGCCGCGGCATGCGCGTGGTGCACACCGAGATGGCGCTGATGAATGCCGTCGCGATGACCCGCGCCGAGGCCGCCAGCGCTTTCGGCAACGATCAGGTGTACTTGGAAAAGTACCTGGAGAATCCGCGCCACATCGAGATCCAGGTGCTCGCCGACACGCACGGCAACGCGATCCATCTGGGCGAGCGCGACTGCTCAATGCAGCGTCGCCACCAGAAAGTGATCGAGGAGTCGCCGGCGCCCGGTTTATCAGCCAAGCAGCGCGCCGAGATTGGCGAGGTGTGCGTGGCGGCCTGTAAGCGCATCGGCTATCGCGGTGCTGGCACCTTCGAGTTTTTGTACGAGCGTGGGCGTTTTTATTTCATCGAAATGAACACGCGCATCCAGGTTGAGCATCCGGTCACGGAACTGGTGACGGGTGTGGATCTCGTCACCGAGCAGATCCGCATTGCCTCGGGCGAAAAGCTACGCTACGAGCAATCGGATATCGTCATGCGCGGCCATGCGATCGAGTGCCGCATCAATGCCGAAGACCCGAATACCTTCACACCCTCACCCGGTACCGTCACGCGCTACCACCCGCCGGGTGGACCGGGCATCCGCATGGATACGCATTTGTACGACGGCTACAAAGTGCCGCCGAATTACGATGCGATGATCGCCAAGCTGATCAGCCACGGCCCCGACCGCGCCACCGCCATTGCGCGCATGCGCGTGGCCTTGAGCGAGCTGGTGATCGACGGCGTCAAGACCAACATTCCGCTGCAGCAACAGAACATGCTCGATCAGATGTTCCAGGTGGGCGGGTTCAACATCCACTATCTGGAACGGCGGCTGGCGGAGGCGCGGAAGAGCTCTTAGGCGCCAATGCAGTCGCATTCGGTGTGGCGTTCCCGGCGCGAGGCCCTTGCAAGCCTTTGACGCGCGAAGCGGTCTACTTGCGCAACGAAGACGGAGTAACGCGCAATGACACGTCGAGGATTACTGATAAGCAGCGCACTGAGTGGAGGCGTAGCGATGGCACTGTTTGGTCGCAAGATGCAGGCCGAGGTCGGCAATTTCGAATTCCAGTTGAGCGACGCGGAATGGCGCTCGCGATTGTCGGCGGATGCGTACTACGTTCTACGCGAGCACGGCACCGAGCGCGCCGGCACGAGCCCACTCAACCACGAGAAACGCCCAGGCGTTTTCCATTGCGCGGGCTGCGATCTGCCGCTGTTCGATATGCAAACCAAATACGAGTCGGGCACCGGTTGGCCGAGTTTCTACGAGCCGCTGCCGAACGCAGTCGGCACACGCGAAGACAAGAGCTGGTTCATGACGCGAATCGAAGTTCATTGCCGCCGCTGCGGTGGGCACCTGGGCCATGTATTCGACGATGGCCCGAAGCCGACCGGGCTTCGCTACTGCATGAACGGCGTCGCGATGGTGTTCAAGCCGAATTGATATGCGGCAAATGCAGCAATGCGCTTGCCGATGACACGAAGCTGCGTTAAGTTTCGCGTCCATGATGAATGCCTCACTAGATACCGAACCCAAAGCGGCCATCGCCGATTTCGAGAAATCGCTCGACGAGCTGGAGACGCTCGTCAGTCGCATGGAGAAAGGCGACTTGACGCTCGAAGATTCCGTCAAAGCTTTCGAGCGCGGGATGTTTCTTTATCGCAATTGCACACAAGCGCTCGATGAAGCAGAGCTTCGTGTCGAGGTATTGCTGAAGGGCGGTGAGCGCGTCCGCTTCGATCCGGAAACGCCTTGACAGCAATGGCGGAAACAGCGCTGGCGCGCTGCGCCGAGCGCGCCGAGTCCGCGCTCGACCGGCTGTTGCCGCCGGTCGCTCAAATGCCCAACGATTTGCATCGAGCGATGCGCTACAGCGTGCTCGGTGGCGGTAAGCGTCTGCGCCCAACGCTGGTGTATTGCACGGCAAAGGCGCTCGGATACGACCATGCGACGCTCGATGTTCCGGCAGCTGCGGTCGAAATCATCCACGCCTACTCGCTGATCCACGACGACTTGCCGGCAATGGACGACGACGCGCTGCGTCGCGGTAAACCGACTTGCCACGTCGCCTTTGGCGAGGCGCTGGCCATTCTCGCTGGCGATGCGCTGCAAGCGCTCGCGTTCGAAGTGCTGGCGCGCGAACGCGCCTGGCCGGCGAGGCATCAGGTCAGCATGTTGCGCTGCCTCGCCGCTGCGTGCGGCTCGCTCGGTATGGCCGGAGGTCAAGCGATCGATCTGGCCGCGGTCGGGCAAAGCCTCGATCTCGCGGCGCTGGAACGCATGCACCGCTACAAAACGGGCGCCCTGATTCGCGCCGCCGTCAACTTGGGCGCGCTGGCGTCCGGGTGCGATATGGACGATCCGAGGTATGGCGAGCTCGACGCCTACGCCGACGAGCTCGGTGTGGCGTTCCAGATCCACGACGATGTTCTGGATGTGATCGGCGACACCGCGGTGATCGGAAAACCGCAAGGTTCCGATCAGGCCGCGGGCAAACCCACCTACCCTTCGATCATCGGTCTGGCGGCCTCGAAGCAACTCGCTCGCAGCCACGCCGATCGCGCCATCGCCGCCCTCGATACTTGGGACACGCGCGCCGACGAGCTGCGCGCGCTCGCCAGTTACGTTATCGAGCGGGGGCAGTGAGTGGTAAGCGCCGCAATTTGCGGATTACGACCGCGTAGTCTCAAACCCCAACCTTAACGCGATTGCGGCCTTCTTGTTTGGCGCGGTAAAGAGCTTTATCGGCGCGATTGACGCATCGGTCCAGATTGTCGAGGCCGGTGAACTCGGCAACGCCCATGCTCAGGGTGATCTGCGGGCCGCCTGGATAAATCGGCGTTTCGCCGAGCACTTGACGCAACGCGTTCGCGCGCTGCTCGGCTTCGGTGATGGTGATCCGCGGCCAAAGCATCAGAAACTCCTCGCCGCCCCAACGCGCCGCAGCGTCGCTATGGCCGAGCGAGTTCTTCAGCTTGCGGCCGAGCGCGATCAGCACCTGATCGCCCACCGAGTGGCCGTGCTGGTCGTTGATGCGCTTGAAATGATCGACATCGACAATGACCACGATGAACGCGGTTTTGTGGCGCTTGACCTGCTCGACCGCCTGGTCGAGCGCCTCCAGCATGCCGCGACGATTCAACAGGCGCGTCATCGAATCGGTCGCGGCGGCCTCCGCGAGCGCCGCCTCCAATTGGCAGCGCTGTTCGATCTCGCCGCGCAGCATCACGTTCAACTTGTCGAGTTCGGCGCTGCGCTGGCGAACCATTTCTTCCAGGCGATCGCGCGCGCCCTTAAGATCGGCCAAGGCCTCTTCGCGTTCGCGTTGACTTAACTCCAGCCTAGAGGACATATCGTCCAGCGCGATGGCGAGCTCCGAAAATTCGTCGTCCGCGCGGACTTCGAATCGCTGCGCCAGGCGGCCCTCGGCGATGTCGCGAAAGCGCGTCGCAAAGCGCCGCAGGATATCGCGCGCAGACTTGGCCAGCCAAAAGCTCATGGCCAGCGCCAGCGCGACGGCGAAAATGAAGGACACCGCTGAGTTCACGCGCACTTGGTGCAGCTTGTCGGAGATATCCTGCGTCGAGATACTCAACGCCAGACCGTAATCGCCCGCGCCTGGAATAGCGATCATTGCGTTGAACCCGGTCAGCGGCGAATCGAATTGCGGTTCGGAGCTGAGCTTGATGGCTTCGAAGCCGGCCAGGCGATCGCCCGGCGCATAGCCGTTGGTGGCGCCCACCGAATCGCCCACAACTGTTGCCGTGGTGTCGATGCGAAACACCATCAATCGCGTCACGCTTGGATTGCTGGCGCTGATCGCGCGCAGCTTCGTCAACAGGGCCTGATAGGCGGGGTCGAGGGTGTCGGAAGAACTATCGATCGAATCCCAAGCGCCAGGTTCGATCGCCTGCGCGGTCAGCTTGGCGTTTTCTACCACGCGCGTGCGCAACTCAAGGCGCAATTCGGACTCTGCGGCCATGTGCAGATACGAGCCCAAGCCCGCCGCCACCAGCAACGCCACCAGCAGATGCGTATAAAACAAACGCCGCCCGATCGTCATCCGACGTCGAGTGGGGCGCGCAACCGTTGGCAGTACCGTAGCGTTCATGGGGCGTCCGCAAAGCGGGGATGCTAACAGGAAGCCTTTCTAGCGCACGATAGGCGCAAACGAGCCGCCGCTTGGCAGGCTGTTGAGAAACAGCTAGTGCGAACCATGGATGATTCGCACATTGATCAAGCACAGCGCTTGATCGATGGAGAGCGAGTCCGGATATGAGCCGGACTCGCGACTTGCTAGGTCAAATGCACTATGGAATACCATTCCCATGGGGTGGCAAGATGGCACCGTTCCCATTGCGAGCACAGCTTATGCGAATTCTTTCCGCAGCACTGTTATTGGCGATCGCCTCGTTCGCGCAGGCGCAGGACCAGCGCTTTTACGCTGGTTTCGATGTCGGCGGGAAGCTCGACGGCCGGTTCGACGATTTCGGCAAACTCGATAGCGACACACCCTTCGGCGGCCACGTCGGTTGGCAGTTCACCGAAATTCTCAGCGTCGAGGTTGGTCTCATCGAAGTTGGCGACACCACGCGTAGCGCGGCCACCGATGCGGGTTTCGAACTCGACGGAGCGCTTTATCAAGTGGGCCTTGTGGGCCGCATCCCGGTGGCCGAGCAATGGGAGCTGCTGGGCGGTATCGGCGCGTTTCGTCTCGACGAGGACGGTAAGGCGCTGACCATCGCTGGCATCCGTCCATTCGACAATTCTGATTCCGGCTATTTCGTCGAGGCCGGGGCACGTTTTCGCCTCAACGAGGACTGGGCGTTGCGTGCCGGCTATCGCTGGTACGACTTCGATCCGAACAGCGAGGGCCACGTGACTGGCGGCGTGGAGTTGGCGTGGTAAGCCTGTGGTTCGCGCTGGCGCTGAGCGCACAGGACGGCGGCTGTGGTTACGTCAGCGTTGCGGCTAAACCGCCGCAGTCGGAGAGCCTGTACCCGGCGGATATCCGGCGTATCGACGGCGTGGAGCAAAAACTGCGCGACGGGCAGCGCATCGCACTGCCCGTGGGGCGACACAAAATCGCACTCCAGGAGCAGGTCGCGAGCACGCCGCGCGGTTACACGCTGCTGCGCAAGCTTGGCAATCAGGAAACGACCGTGGTGCTGAAAATCATCGAAATCGATGTCGCCGCAGACCGGCATTACGTGCTGGCCGCCAAAGTCGATCCAGACAAAATCGATCGCGCTCGGCCTAACGATTTCTGGCAACCTGTAGTGTTTCGCGAAAGCGAAGCCAGTTGCCGGTAAGTTAGGAAAACACATGATCGATATCGGCGCCAACCTGACGCACGAATCCTTTGCCCATGATTTGTCGAGTGTGCTCGACCACGCGCGCGCCGTCGGCATCACCGAAATCATCGTTACCGGCGCGTCCGAGCGGGGAAGCGTGGATGCGCATGCACTGAGCTTGCGCTGGCCGAAGTTTCTGTATGCCACCGCTGGCGTGCACCCGCATCACGCTGGCGATTACACCGCGGAGACGCACGCCACTTTAGCGGCCCTGCACCGCCAGGTCAGCGTGGTCGCGGTGGGCGAAACGGGCCTCGATTACTTCCGCGATATCTCCCCGCGCGCCACGCAGCAATTTGCGTTCGAGCAGCAGCTGGAGTTGGCTTTGGCCTGCGGCAAACCGCTGTTCCTGCATCAGCGCGACGCGCACGACGATTTCGTCGCGATATTGCGCCAGGTGCGCGACCGCTTATCGAGTTGTGTCGTGCATTGCTTCACCGCCGACAAACGCGAGTTGAATGAGTGCCTGGACCTCGATTGCCACATCGGTATCACCGGCTGGATTTGCGATGAGCGCCGCGGCACGCATCTGGTGCCGCTGGTCAAGAGCATTCCGGCCAACCGCCTGATGATCGAAACCGACGCGCCATACCTGCTGCCGCGTTCGCTGAAGCCCAAGCCCAAAACCCATCGCAACGAACCCAAGTACCTTCCAGCCGTGCTGCATGCTGTCGCTGCAGCGCGTGGCGAACCTGCCGAGCAAGTGGCGCAGGCGACTACGGAGACGGCGCGCGCTTTTTTTCGCCTTTGATCGAGGGCAGTGCGCGCCAAGCACGGCGCTCCGGCGCCCGTCAGTGACTGCGGCCAACGCGCCGCTCAGCGCCGATCACTGCACTTACGGCTTATTACCCACACGCTCTCAAGGCGTGTCGCGCTGTCGCCTTGCTGCTAGAGTGCATACGTATTCACCGCCGTTTCACGAGCCCGCGCGCAGAACACGCACATGAAAGGCAAACCGACCTCGTTCGACATCGCCTACAAAGCGGGCGTGTCGCAAGCCACCGTTTCGCGGGCGCTGCGCGGCTCGCCCCTGGTGAGCTCCGAAACCCGGCGGCGCATCCAAGCGATCGCCAAAGAACTCAACTATAAAGTCGACAAAAACGCCTCAGCGCTGCGCCGCCAGCACTCGGAAACCATCGCGCTGTTGCTGTTCGAAGATCCGACCAGCGACGACTCGCTCATCAATCCGTTTTTCCTCTCGATGCTGGGCTCCATCACCCGCGCCTGCGCGCGGCGCGGCTACGATTTGCTGGTGTCGTTCCAGCAACTCTCGGACGATTGGCACGCCGATTTCCAGGACAGCCACAAAGCTGATGGCATCATCATGCTCGGCTATGGCGACTACACCGAAGTGCTGCCTAAGTTGCAGCGCCTGGTCGATCAAGGCACACACTGCGTGCGCTGGGGCGCGATCGTCGAGGGTCAGCCGGACGTTTCGATCGGCTGCGACAATGTGCAGGGCGGGCATGCGATAACGCAGCATCTGCTAAGCCTGGGCCGCCGCAATATCGCCTTTATCGGCGACGTGTCGGCAGGCGCACCCGAGTTCGCCGATCGCTACCGCGGACACGCACAGGCGCTGGCGGAAGTCGGGCTAGCAGCGAATCCCGCGTGGCAGATTACCGCGCGCGACTCCACTGAGATCGTGGGCGCCGACGCTGCGCGTGAGCTGTTGCTGCGCGACGCGCCCATCGACGCCATTTTTGCCGCCAGCGATTTACTCGCCATCGGCGCCATGCGCGCGCTGCTCGACGAGGGCGTACGCGTCCCGATCGATATCGCCGTGGTCGGTTTCGACGACATCCCGATGGCCGCTTTCGCCTCGCCGCCGCTCACGACCGTCGCCCAGGACAGCAAACGCGCTGGCGAACTGCTGGTCGACACGCTGATCCGTCAGATCCAGGGCCAACCGACTGCGAGCCAGATGCTGCCCGCGCGGGTCGTAGTCAGGCGCTCGTGTGGCAGCGGCTGACGAGACGCTTCGATCGGTCGCGAACTGAGCGTCAACGACTCTGGAGCCGCCATGTACGAATCTCGCAAACACCAACCTGTTGCGCGCTCGGTGTTCGCGTCGCGCCTGCTGGGACACCTCGCCGCAGTGCTCGGCCTGCTGGTGTTTTCGTTGGCCATCGGCATGTTCGGCTACGTGGCGCTCGAACAGCTGACGCTGACCGATGCCTTCCTGAATTCCGCCATGCTTCTGGGTGGCATGGGCCCGGTCAATGTGCCGACGACCACCGCCGGAAAACTGTTTGCCGGTTGTTTCGCGCTCTACGCTGGATTGGTCTTCATTGTCTGCGCCGCGCTGATACTGACGCCGATCGCGCACCGGGTGCTTCACCAGTTCCACTGGGACTCAGAGGTTTGAGGGTGCACAACGGCGTCGCGGGCTTTGGCGTCGCTCACAATCTGCTTAAGCGGCTTATTGAGGTGGCACGATTTATTCGTCAACCGAAGCGGGGGCGGGGGGCAGGGGTCACGGGCCGAGCATGAACCCCTTCGTAAGCACTTCCCTGCGTCTGCCAGGGCTAAAGCGGTCATCGGCATGGACGAAAAGTTTGGCCCCTGGCCCCTGCCCCCCGCCCCTGCCCCGTCACTGAACTTAAATCGCTGGATAATTCTGGCCGGATCATTAGGTGCGAATTGCGCTAGTGTGCGACTACGACACCACGGAGCTTCACCATGACGCTGCAATCGATCGTTATCTTGTTGTTGGTAGGCGCCATTGCGGGATGGCTGGCGGGTCAGGTCATGCGCGGCCGCGGACTGGGTCTCGTCGGCAACATCGTCGTCGGCATCCTTGGCGCGTTCGTGGGCTCGTGGCTGCTCGGCAGTGTACTCAACGTCGCGATTGGCGGCGGCATCGTGGGCGCGATCCTGAATGCGTTCGTCGGCGCTGTGGTCGTGCTGGCGGTGCTGGGTGTGATTAAGCGGGCCTAACCGCCGATCCTGTTGTTGCTGCGGCCAATTGAGACGCTGGGGCCAAAGGCCGACACGCGCTTATTGGTACGCGGACCCATAGTCCGCATGTTGGGTGTTCGATCGCCTCGACGAACGCCGCAAGCAAATCCGAAGCTGCCGACCATGGGTCCGCTTACCAGAAGGCCGCCGCGTCACGAGGCCCGTCTGAGTCGCCAAAGCGCCCAAACAACCAGCAACACCGGCGGCAGGGCGTTGACCAGAATCAGCCCCTGGCGTTCGGTTTCGGCAAGATTGATCAAAGTTCGGTGCATGAAGAAAAATGTCACGCCGAACAGGATGCCGATCAGCAAGCGCTTGCCGGCACCGCCACCGCGTTGCTGCGTGAAGGCGAAGGGCGCGACGGCGAAGCACAGGCTGAGCGCGATCAGCGGATAGAACACGCGGTACCAGAACGCGCTCTCGAACACCAAGGCGTCGAGCTGGTTGATGCGCGCATAGCGCATGGTCTCGTAAAGATCGCGGGTGCCCTGCTGGCGCGGGCGCACGGTGTGCGCCTCGACAACGCCGGGGTCGAGTTTGGTCGCAATGCTGTACGCCTCCAGGCGTTCGCTGGCGACTTTTTCGGTGGACAGCGCATCGCGCGTCATCCCGTTAAGGCGGAACTCATCGCCATCGAGGCTGGCGCGCTCGGCGCGCACCACTTCGTTCAAGCGCGCATCCTCGTCGAACTCGTAGCGCCACACGTCCCACAATTCGAGCTGACCAGGTGCGCCGACGACGATGCTCTTGGCGTTCCACACCGCGTTGCCATCGCGCAGCCACAGTCCGCTGCCGGCGAACGCGACGCCGGCGGTTTTTGCCTGTGCCGTCAAATCCGAGGCCATCCGATCTGCGCGCGGCCCAACGATTTCGCCCAGGAACAGCGCCACCAGCAGCATCGTGCTGGCAGCAAAAACGCCGGACAGCGCGATCCTCGCGCGGGTCACGCCAGCGGCCTGCAGCGCCACCAACTCGCTGCGCGCCGCGAGCGTACCCAGACCCAGCATGGTGCCGACCACCGCGGCGGTAGAAAACATCGCGTACAGCCGGCGCGGAATGGTCAGCAACGTGACTTGCAGAATGCGCGTCAGGTCGTAGTCGCCCACGCCGACTTCGTCGAACTCATTGAGCAAAGCGAGCAGCACATCGAAGCTGGTGAACACGACCCAGGTCAGCAGGATAGCCGGAACCACAGCTTTCAGGATGAGGCGATCGAGGCGCATCACGCCGGCGCTCCGAGCTGTCGCAATAGCGTGCGGCCACGCCGCCACGCCAGCAATTCGTGGCCCCAGGCGATCACTACAACGACCGCGAACAGCGCGTGCACCCACCAAGTACCGAGCCACGCCGGCAGCGTGCCAGTGACCGCCCAGACGCGAGCCAGCTCGACGAGATTGGTATAGGTCACGTACAGCAAGATCGCGACCACGAGCTTGTCGTAACGTGGTTGCCGTGGTGCGCCCTGGGCCATGATCGGCGCCAGCAACAAGAGCATCGCCAGCACGATCGGCTGCGCCAGGCGGCGCGTCAGTTCGGCGTTGGATTCGCTGTCGTCCGCCTGCCACAGCTCGCGGGTCGAGCGCGACTGAATCGGATCATCGCCAGGGTCGAGCGGTTGCTTGGGAATCGCGATGTCGGCTGTTTCGAAGCGAATGCGCCGATAGCCGGGCTCGCCCGGTCGCCCATCGACGCGCTCGCCGGCTTCCAGGCGCAGCAGGATGTCTTCGGTGATCGGATTCACTTCGATGGTGCCGCGCCGCGCGGTGAGCACCAGCCGCCCGCCATCGCGCTCGCGCACCAGCATGAGCTCCTCGACCTCCCGCATATCGGCGCTGACGCGCGACACGTACAGCACGCCGGCGCCGCCCGGCAGCTCCACAAAGCGCCCCGAGGTCAGCCCGGCAACGGCGACCGAACGCTGCATGGTTTGCACCATGTCGTGGGCGATCGCGCGGCCGCCCGGGGCGAGAAGAAACGCCAGCGCGATTTGCGCCGCAACCAGCACCGCGCCGATCCGCAGCAGCGGCCGCAGAGTGTGCAGCGGCCCGTAACCGGCGGCCGCGAGCACGCTCATTTCGCTATCGCGATACAAGCGCCCATAGGCCAACAGCACGCCCAGCAGACTTGCCAGCGGCAACAGCAGCGTCAGCGCATCGGGAACGCGCAAGCCGATCTGGCTGAACAATAACTGCGCCGGAATCTTGCCGCGCGCGATTTTGTTCAGCACATCGGTCAGCAGGCCGCCAAACACGACCATCAACATGACCAGCAACACGCCGCCGAGCGCTGCGATCACTTCACGTTCGAGATAGCGGTTGGCGCTCGTCATCGATTCCCGGCCGATATCTCGGCGATTGGCCGAGGGTCGCCGAACCTACATCCAACCACCGAGAACCGACAACCCGGCGTCACGAGACGCCCTTGCCGGGGTTCATGATCCCGAACGGATCGAACGCGGTCTTGATCTGCCGCATCAGATGCAGGCTGGTCGCATCGATAGCACGTGTAACGAAGGGGCGTTTGTCGAGGCCGATACCATGTTCGCCCGAAAGCGTACCGCCGAGCGAGAGAACCAGATCGAACAACTCGCCCAAGGCCGCATTCGCACGCTCGCGACTATTGCCGCTGGCGGGATCGAAGAGCAAATTGACGTGTAAATTGCCATTGCCGGCATGACCGAAGCTGACAATCAGCAAATCGTGCCGCTGGGCCAGTCGTTCGACGCCCGCGACCAGCGCCGGCAGGCGCGTGACCGGCACCACCACATCCTCGTTGATTTTGCGCGGCGCGAGGCTGCGCAGCACGGGCGAGAGCGCTTTGCGCGCCGCCCACAGGAGCTCGCCATCGCTTGCGTTCGTTGCCGCATCGGCACCGATGCAGCCGACGCCGAGCACCAGCTCGCGCACGGCAAGCGCGGCTGCGTCGATCGAATCGCCCGAGCCATCGACCTCGATCATCAGCAGCGCGCGTGCCTCCGCAGCAATGCCGGGTACCCGCGAGCGCACCAGATCCAGTGCCTTGGCGTCCATGAACTCGATGGCGCACGGCGTGACCGGGCCACCGAGCAAGCGCCCGACCGCATCGGCCGCCGCCTCGACGCTGGCGTACAGAGCGCGCAGAGCGCGCGTTGCGGCCGGCAGCGGCGACAGCCTGAGCGTGGCCGCCGTGATCACACCGAGCGTGCCCTCAGCGCCGACAACGAGGCGCGTCAAATCCAGACCCACCGCGCCTTTGGTTGTGAAACTGCCGGTGACCGCAATCTCGCCGGTGCCAGTGACCACGCGCAACCCAAGCACATTGTCGCGACAAGCACCGTACTTCACGGCGCGCGGACCGCCAGCGTTGCATGCCAGATTGCCCCCGATGGTCGAATACGGCGCGCTGGTGGGATCGGGCGGCCAAAATGCGCCGTGCGCTTTCAGCCTTTTTTGCAACTCGCCGTTGATCACGCCCGGCTCCACCACCACCAGGCGATTTGCGATCTCGATCCGTTCGATGCGTTGCATACGCTCACAACTCAGCACCACGCTCGGCGCGACGGGGACCGCGGCACCGGTGGTTGCGGTTCCGCGGCCGCGGATAACCACCGGCGTTCGCTCTGCTGCGCAGGCCCGCACCAGCGCCTGAACCTGCGCCTCGCCGGACGGCAACGCCACGCCAAGCACCGGGCCGTGGCGCTTGCTGTTGTCGAAACCGTAGACGTGGCGACTGGCCTCGTCGAGCAACCAGGCATCTGGCGGCAGAGCGGCGAGTACAGTGCTGGGCGGAAGTGCGGTCATGTTGCTTCGTCAGTCTAGGCTCAATCGTCAATAGTCAATGGGAGAGCGAATCGCGGAGCCTCGATGCATTCCCATCGACCATTGACCAAAGCCATCCGCTGCCATCACAACATCGGCGCCAGTACCCGCGCGAATCCCGCGAGCGCCCTGCGCCATGCAGGGCGCGCACGCAAGCCGCGATGTGAACGCGCTTCGAGCTTGCTGAAGTAGCTGCTCAGTTCCGCAACCACCGGACCGTCGTAGCAGAACAGTACCGATTCGTAGTTGAGGAAGAAGCTACGCGAGTCCATGTTCGCCGATCCGACAATCGCCATGTCGTCGATCAGCGTCAGTTTGGTGTGCAGCATACCTTTCTTGTAGCGCAACACATTGGCGCCCTGGCGCGCCAGATCGTGCACATAACTCAGCCCCACCAGATCGACGATAGCGTTGTCCGACCGCTGCGGCACCAGAATGCGCACGTCGACCCCGCTGCGCGCGGCGATGCCGAGCGCTTGCAGGATCGCTTCGTCGGGGACGAAATACGGCGTGGCGATATGGATGCGTTGGCGCGCGTCCATCAGCGCTTTCAACAGCGCGGCATGCCAGACATCGTCGCGCCGGTCGGGTCCCGACGCGAGTACCTGGACGCGACTCAACGTTTGATCCGCAGGCGCTGCCGTCGCGCTGGCGACCGGCAGGCTCTCTTGCGTCGCGAAGTGCCAGTCGCTGCGTGCGATCTCATCGAGCACAGCGGCGGCCGGTCCCTCCACTGTCAGACTCAAGTCTGCCCAGCGGCTTTGCTCGGCGTGATCCGCGAGATAGGCATCGCCGACGTTACGGCCGCCGGTCCAGGCGCGGCCGCCGTCGGCGACGACGATTTTGCGATGGTTGCGCAGGTTCGCCATGCGCGCACGCAGACTTTGCAGCAGCGGTTTGAAGCGCCGAAAGCGCACGCCGCGGCGTTGCAAGCGCGCCAGATGGGTATCGCTGAGCGACCAGGAGCCCAGATCGTCGACCAGCATGCGCACATTCACGCCTCTGGCTGCGGCTCGCTCGATGGCCGCCAGGACCTCCGCACCGGAAGCGTCCCGATGGAAATCGTAGACAAGGAACGTCAGCTCCGATTTTGCGCCATCGATCAGTGCCAGCAATTCGCGCCGCGCCGTGGCCGCGTCGATGTGCACCCGGAGCGCGTTGTCGGTGGCCAGCGGCATGCCCAAGCGCGCGATGAACTCTTCGACGCTACGGGCGCCGTGCTCGATAGCTGCCGCCGGCTCGAAACCTTTCGGGGTGCGCATCTGCCGGCGCAAGCGTCCAGCACGCTTTCGGGTCCCGATCGCCAGGTAGATGACGGCGCCGACGTACGGGAACGCCAACACCAGCGCCAGCCATGCGGTCGTGGATGCCGGAGAGCGCCTTTCGCGCACAATCGCGTAGCCGAGCAGCAGGCTCAGGGTCCAGCCGGCGACGAAGACGAGCGTATTGGCAAGTTCCATAGTTCCGTAGTAATTCCAACTGCGAGATTACGCCGGAATGGCGTGCCTAGCCGAATCAGGAGCAAATACAGCGCGGCCGGACCAAGCGAGCGGCGATCGATTTATCCGTTATAGCCCACTCCTGCCTTGCAACCCCGCTATCGCTCGACCGCTCATCGCTGGCAGTTCGGGCAATAGAAGCTCGATCGCTGCCCCAATCGTACGCTGCGGATCGGCGCGGCGCACACGCGGCAAGGTTCGCCGGCGCGGCCATACACGTGCAACTCTTGCTCGAAATAGCCGGGTTCGCCATCGGGGCGCAAGAAGTCGCGTAGCGTGGTGCCGCCGCGCTCGATCGCGTGACGCAGTATTTCGCGAGCGTGACCGGCGAGCGACTGGTACTTCGCGAGCGAGACGCGCCCAGCGGCGCGGCGCGGATCGATGCCGGCGCGAAACAGCGCTTCGGCGGCATAGATGTTGCCGACGCCAACCACGATGTGCTGGTCCATCAAAAAATGCTTGACGTTAACGCGCCGGCCGGCGCTGCGGCGCTTCAGATACGTGCCATCGAACACCGCATCGAAAGGCTCGGGGCCGAGGGCCGCCAGTTGCGGATGCAAGGTGCCGGCCGGCTGCCATTGCCAACTGCCGAAGCGACGCGGGTCGTTGAAGCGCAACAGCTTGCCGTCGTCGAGCAGCAGATCGAGATGGTCGTGCGCGCGCGTTTCGGCGCCGCGCTCCAGCACACGCAAGCTGCCGCTCATTCCGAGGTGGACGAGCGCGCTTCCGGCGGGGACATCCAGGAGCAAGTACTTCGCGCGGCGACGCACATCCCGAACGGTAGAATCGCGCAAGCCATCGATCAGCGCGTCCTCGATGGGCCAACGCAAACGCCGCTCGCGGATTGCCAGATCGACGATGCGCCGACCGACCAGATACGGCGCTACGCCCCGGCGCGTGGTTTCGACTTCCGGTAGCTCAGGCATGGGTACGCACAACGGCGATGTCGCGCGCGTCCTCCCGCCAACGCGGCGTGCTGCGGATCGTCGGCACCACGTCTTCGACACGATCGACGACGGTCCACATCGCGCGATGCTCAGGGTTCATGAAACGCTCGTCCACGCAGCGCTCCAACACGCGCACCACGTCGTCGTAAAAGCCGCGCGTGTTGAGCAGGATGATCGGCCCGAAGTACAGGCCCAGGCGCTTGAGCGTAATTGCCTCAAACAGCTCTTCGAGCGTGCCGCAGCCGCCGGGCAGCGCGACGACCGCATCGCTGCCCGTGAGCAGCCGATGCTTACGTTCGCGCATGTCATCCACGAGCTCCAGCTGAGTGAGCCCTGGGTGGCCCCATTCGAGATCGGCCATGAAGCGCGGCAAGATGCCGAGCACCTCGCCGCCGCCGCTGAGCGCGCCGTCTGCCACCGCGCCCATCGAACCGGCGCTGCCTCCGCCATACACCGTGAGCGCCCCGTGTTCAGCCAAATGCGCGCCCAACGCGAACGCGGCGTCTCGGTACTCCGAGTGCGCCGCGCCGCTCGATGCGCAGTAGACACAGACACGCATGTGCGAACGCCGCTCAGCGTGGCGACTATTGCGCTTTGGCCGCTTCCATCGCCGCCTTGTTGCGCGCCACCGCCGCGCGATACACGGCGAGATCACGGTCGTAGTCTTTTTTCGCGGTGATCTTCTCGGCTTCCTTCTCCTTGATGAAGCCCTTCTGCCGATCGATCTCAGTGCGTTCGCTGGTAATCATCTGCTTGAGCGCTTCGCTGACGACCTTGCCGGAGCGCTCCAGATCCGCCGCCTGCGCAACCAGGGTCGACAGGCTCTGCTCGCGCGCACCAATCTCGATTTTGCGCGCCTCGATCGATTGCTCCAACAAATCCATGCGCTGCTTGTAGCCGCGCGTCAGATCGTCCTCGCTGGCGTAGGAATTGAGCAGCACCTGGTCGCGCTTGCGGGCCTCTTCGGCAACGCGGGCTTCCTCAGCGGCCTTGGCTTCAGCCGCAGCTCGCGCCGCCTTTTCTTCCTCGGTCATGGCGCGCTCAACCCGCTCGACAGAGATACCGTCCTGGTTCAGCGACTCGCGCGCCAAATCTTTGGCTTCCGGCGGAATGGTGTCGGTGTAGTGAATGTTGCCGGCTTCATCCTTCCACTTGTACATCTTGCCGACCTTTTCAGCACTGCCCACACGCTGCGCGTACGCAGGAATCGCCAGAGATAACGCAATGGCAGCGATGAGCATCGAGCGGATCAACATGGCAACCTCGGTCGGTAGGAGACGTGTAGCGTCAGCATTGTAGGAGGCGATCGCCACTTGACGCTGAATGCGCTCACAGAATGGCGCCAACATCATGCAGCGGTTAATGCGCTCCAAGACTACCAGCGCCTCCGGCCATAATTGTCGCTCTGCTTGCAATCTGTTGCGCTCGCCGAGCTGCGATAAGCAAAACGTCTGCGCTACCATCCGGCGGTCCTGACTGCGGTGTCCCATGCGCGCACTTGCTCTTTGCTGGTGGTTGTTGCTGGTGGCGCCGCTTTCGGCGAGCGATTGGGCTCAGCCATATTTCGAATCGGTGCCTGAGACGGACACGCTGGCCAATGGCATCGTCACCCACATCCGCCAAGACGCTCGTGGCCTGATCTGGTACGGCACACCGGAAGGCCTGGTGTCCTTCGATGGCTATAGGCTGCGCTCCTACCGCCACAACGCCAGCGATCCAACGAGCATCGGCGACGACTATGTGCGCGCGCTCCTGGCGCACAGCAACGGCGAGCTGTGGGTCGCGACGCAAAGCGCCGGCATTTCCATCTTCGATCCGAAAACCGAGTCGTTCCGGCACATACCGCCCGGCAGCGATGGCCTTCCCGGCGTGGCCGTGCTGGTGATGAGCGAAGCCCCTGATGGCAGCGTTTTTGTCGGCCTGGGGAACGCCGGACTGGCGCAGATCGACGCCGCCGGCAACGTGCGGCGAATTGCCTTGGACCGCAAGGCGGAGCCCGCAGCGATCCTGGGCGCAGGCACTGTACGCAGCCTGGCTTTCGACGCCAGCGGGCAGATGTACATCGGCACTGGCTCCGGCCTTTGGCGACGACGCGCCGATGGCGCGATGGCGCCTTTCATCGATGCCCTCGCCGATCGCTATATCTATGCGCTGCGAGTGATCGGCGATCAGCTGTGGATCGGTACGCAAGCGCATGGCGCCGCCGTGCTCGATCTCTTGGACGAACGACTGACACCAATCCCAGCGGGCGAACAGGGACTGGCCCACCCATGGGTGTCGGGCTTTGTAGAAGTGGACGGCGAAGTCTGGGTGCACACCTATGGCGGCGGCATCAGCATCGTGAATAGTGGCAAGGTGCGGCGTACCCTCCGCAGCGATTTGTCGGTTCCCGGCGGATTGGCGCTGGACCGACTCACTGAACCACTCCGCGATCGCTCGGGATTGATCTGGATTGGGACTTGGGGCGCCGGACTGCAGAAGCACAATCCGCTCAACGCCAAAGCCTTTCGCTCCCTGCGCCATAGCCTGAGCGACCCCGGAGGGCTGTCTCACCCCAACGTTCTCAGCACACTCCCGATCAACGGCGAACGCGCCCTGATCGGCACCGATGGCCTGGGCATCGACGTGCTCGACTTCGAACTTGGAATCGTCGACCGCATCCGCGGCGACCCGACGCGCGCGGATGGCTTACGCGATGGCACCGTTCGCGCGATGGCACGTACTGCAATCGGCGAGATTTACGTCGGCACCCAGCTCGGCGGCGTACAACGATGGCTCGGCGCGCAGCGCTTCTCGCCGCCGCTGGCGATCCCGGCCAGCCCCGTCCGTCGGTTATTGGCAACGCCCATCGGCCTTGTCGTTGGCTTGCAAGGCGGGCTAGTGGTGGTCGACGGCGAATTTGTGCGCGAGATGATGCGCGGACCTGGGGCCGCGTTCACCGACCCGGTGTGGTCATTGGCGATGGGCACCGACGCGCTGTACGTGGGAACGCCGAATGTGCTGTTGCGCTGGGGACGCGACGACCCCTACCCGGTGGCCGATCTGGAGGCTCCTCGCGGCGCGCTGGATTTGCGCTTCGACGGGCACGGCACGCTGTGGATGGTGACCGCAGCCGGGTTGTTTTCGAAGTCCGCCGGTAGCGATCGCTTCGAGGCATTTCCGCTGCCTGCGGAGCAATTGATCGGTCCGCAATTGCTGCTCGATCGCAACGGGCGGATGTTCAGCCCACGCGTATTGATCGATATCGAAGCGCGTCAAAGTTATGCGCTCGGCCTCGCTGAGGGGATCGACATCGGCAGCATCGAAGTCGGCGCGGCGAGTGCGACCGACAATGGGCTGATGATGTTTGGCGGCACCCGCGGTTTGCTGATTGTCGATCCCGGCGCTTTCAGGGCTTGGTCCTATGAAGCGCCGATGCTGTTGTCGGGCGTCGAGTTCGATGGCATTGCCCGCGTTGGTGCCTCGCGTATCGAAGTGCCGACCACGACCCAGCGCCTGGGTCTCGCTTTCGCGGCGCTCGACTATCTGGCGCCCTCGCAAACGCGCTATCGCTATCGCTTGCACGGCCTCGATCGCGACTGGATCGACGGCGACGCGCGCCAGGTGAGTTATCAGAAAATCTGGCCCGGGCGTTATCGCTTCGAAGTCGCTGCCAGCGTGCGCGGCAAATGGGGCACGCCGCTGACACTGGATATCGAGTGGCAACCGGCGTTCTGGCAACGGCCCAGCGCCTGGGCGCTGGGCTTGCTGGCTACGGTCGGCCTGATTGTCGCCGGTTGGCGTTGGCGTAGCGCACGATTGATTGCGCGCGAACATGCCTTGGAGCGTCTGGTTGAGGAGCGCACGCAGCAATTGAGCGCAGCCAAAGAGCGCGCCGAAACCGCACTCGATACGCTGCGCGGCGCGCAGCGCCAGCTGGTAGAGGCGGAAAAAATGGCCTCGCTAGGTCAGCTGGTCGCCGGGGTCGCGCACGAGATCAATACGCCTGTGGGGGTGGCCGTCACTGCCGCATCGCACCTCGACTTTCTCGCCAACGCATCGCGTCGCCAACTCGCCGGCGGCACCCTGACGCGGCAAGAGCTGCAGCGCTGGCAGAACGATGTTCAGCAGTCGGCCACTCTGATCCTCAACAGCTTGCGTCGCGCCAGCGACCTGGTGGCAAGTTTCAAGCAGGTGTCGGTCGATCAATCGAGCGGCCAGCGCCGACGTGTCGTCCTTGGGCATTTCCTGCACGAAGTCGATGTCACCTTGCACGCTGCGCTCCGGCGCACGGCGCATCAGCTATCCATCGACTGCACCGAGCATATTGAATTCGAGACCCATCCCGGCGCGCTGTTCCAGGTGCTCACCAATCTGGTCAACAACGCGTTGCTGCATGCCTTCGACGACCAGCGAGCGGGCAAGATGCGCGTAACAGCGACGAAACTCGCGGGTATGGTGGTTATCGAATTCGTCGACGATGGCCGCGGCATGGACGCAGAAACGGCCAAACGCGCCTTCGATCCATTCTTCACCACCCGGCGCGGCAGCGGCGGATCGGGACTGGGCTTGCACATCGTGCACAACCTGGTCACGCAACTGCTCGGCGGCAGTATCGAGCTGAAAACCGCACCTGGCGAAGGGACGCGATTCTTGATTCGATTGCCGCTTTAGGTTTTTGGTTCTTGGTTTAGCCCAACATAGAGAACGCTGGGATTTGCCAGCGTGATGAGCTTGCTCAACCCGCAGCTCGCAATCCAACCAACAACCAACAACCAACAACCAACTACTTCCTCATCTCACGCGCTCTTTGCGTAGCAATAAACTGGCTGTCGGCGCGCAGCTTCTTGGCGATCGCCGAGTTCGGTTCTATGACGCGCCAGAAAGGCGCGATCTCTTGCAGGCTGGCGCCGCTCGCCAATTCGTCCCAGGCTGCCTCAGCGACGATGCGCAAGAAGATCGAGGTCGATACCGGACAGGCCGCGTCGGCGCCTTTTGCCGCAGCCAGCGAGCCGCGCATCTCGGCAATCGTATGGAATTCGCCGGCCGGCAAAGCGTGCAACCACAAGGCGATATCTGGCGGCGACGAAATCAGGAGTTTGGCGCCTTGCGGCAAGCCGCCGAAGGCTTTCTCCAGCACCGCGACGTGCGCCGGCGGTGTGTGCATTTTCTCAGCCCAGGTCTTCGCCATATCTTCCTCCCGCCGATGTCCGGAGCGGCTTTCCCGCAAACCGCTATTGTCCTCCTGTTGCGCCCAATTGTCGGCTCCCTTTTATCCGCAGTGGGGCTATACCGACGATCCTTTTGATTTGGGGTATCCAAAGATGCGACCAGAAACCCGTGCCGTCCATGTTGCTGCCGAAGTCGATCCAGAAACCGGCGCAGTTGCGCCGCCCCTGCATCTGTCAACCACCTTCGAGCATCCAGCCGATTCGACGCTGATCGATGGTTATCTCTATCAACGCTATGCGAATCCGACGCAAGACCGGCTGGAGCGCGCGTTGGCAGCCCTCGACGGCGGCAGCGCTGCTTTGGCATTCGCCTCAGGCATGGCGGCCGGCAGCGCCTTGCTGCAGAACCTACCGCCCGGGGGCGAAGTGTTGATGGCCGACGACACCTACTTCGCGTTTCGCAAGCTCGCGGAGCGCTTCTTCGCACGTTGGGGCCTGACCCACCGGCTGGTGGATATGAGTTCGCCGGACGCGGTGGCGGAAGCGATCGGGCCAGACACCGTGTGTCTTTGGGCCGAGACGCCGAGCAATCCAAGGCTCAAAGTCACCTCGATTGCGGCGTTGGCGGCGCTCGCGAAGCCCCGCGACCTGCGACTGGTGGTCGACGCCACATTCGCCACGCCTGCGCTGCTGAACCCGATCGCGCTCGGTGCCGATGTGGTACTGCATTCGACGACGAAGTATCTCGGCGGCCACAGTGATGCGATGGGGGGCGCATTGGTTTTCGCCGAGCGCGGAGCGTGGTTCGACGCCATTCTCGAGACCCGAAAACTGCAGGGTGGCATCGCCAGCCCATTTGCGTCCTGGCTGATTCTGCGCGGCATCCGCACCTTGGCGCCGCGCGTGCGCTGGCAATCCGAGAGTGCGCTCAAGATCGCCACCTTCCTGGAAGGCCACGAGCGCGTGTCCTGTGTCCATTACCCGGGCCTTCCATCGCATTCGGGACACGCCGTCGCTGGCCGCGAGATGCGCGATTTCGGCGGCATGTTGAGTGTCGAGGTAGCTGGCGACCGCGCGGCGGCGTTACGCGTTGCGTCGGCGCTGAAGCTGTTCCTCAATGCGACCAGCCTGGGCGGCTATGAAAGCCTCGTCGAACATCGAGAGTCGGTCGAAGGCAAAGGGTCGCCGACGCCTGCCAATTTGTTGCGTCTGTCGGTGGGTTTGGAACATAGCGACGACCTGATCGACGACCTTGCGCAGGCCCTGCGTCAAGTCTGAGTCGTTCGCGTTCCAGGGGATTTTGCGGGTACCTGTCCCGCAATGCGTGAATTGTGCGTTGATAACTCGCCAGCGTCATCAATCCCCGTTACAATCCGGGCATCTAAACGCGCCGGTATTTCAAGGGAACGCAAATACTTATGAAGACTTTCGCGCAAATCACTTTAGGTTTTGTTGCGCTGGTACTGGCGAGCGTCGGACAGTCTGCGCCGGACGGCAGCGGCCCCACGCTCGGTTACAACCCGGCGCCGAATTCGACGATCAACTTCAGTGGCGTCACAACGCCTGGCACCAACGGCTCGGCATCGATCGTGGTGACACCGAGCGCGGGCGGCGGTGGAGCGACGAGCCTCGGCTGCACCTACAGCGGCGCGAACGCGGCCAATTTCACGGTCTCGCCGAGTTCGACGACGTTCCCCTCTGGCGGCCCTGCGCAAACGCTGTCCTTAGGCTGCCAGTCTGGCACCGCACTACGCACGGCGACTTTAACCTGCAACGAGATCCCCACCCAAACGCGGCAATGGACGGTCAACTGTCCGGCCGGAATTCCCAACACGCCGCCGAGCCTTGCCTACCAGCCAGCTCCAGGCTCGAATGTCGTGTTTTCCAGTAGCGACAACACGGTCGGACTGCAGGCCACGGCTCAGATTCGCGTGACGCCGAGCGGCGGCTCCGGCAGTGGTCCCAACGCGACGACGCGGCTGACCAATTGCACCGTGAGCGGCGAGTCGGTTGCCAATACCTTCGGCGGGTTCCAATCCACAAATCTGCAGTTTGTCGGAGCCACAACCACCCCGCAGACGATCAATCTGACCGCGGTCATTCGCAGCACCGCGGTGACCGCCTCGCTCACCTGCCAGGAGCTTTTTGGCGGCAGCAACGGCGTCGACGGTCAGCCCTCGACGCGAACCTGGCCGCTGCAGTCGGCGGCCGGACAAACCCCGGCGCGTATTGCGGTCCGCAAGACCGCCAGCGCCAGTACGGTCGCGGCCAATGCCGAGTTCAACTACACCATCGCAGTCGAAAACGAGGGCAGCTCGCCGCTCAACGCTCTGGTCATGCTCGATGAGGTACCGACGCCCTTGACAGTCCTCGGGGCCAGCGGCGCGGGATGGAATTGCAGCATCGTCGGTAACGCGGTCGACTGCCGCCGCAGCACGCTGGCGGGCGGCGCGTCGACGGAGATTCGGATCGACGTGCGCGCACCGAATGCCTCAGCGACGGTACTGAATACGGCACGCGTCTCGAGCAACGAAGTCCGCAATCCCGTGGCCGCGTTTGTCAGCGTCACAGTAAATGCCGCGCCAGAGGGCTTTGTCGATTTGCAGCTCTCCACGGTGGATACGCCCGATCCGGTCGTCGTGAACGGTACCTTGAACTTGGCGTACACGGTGCAAAACCGTGGCACCGCTGCAGCGACGGGAGTCGCCATCGATGCAGAACTTGCAAGCTTTGCATTCGTTTCGGCGAACGGCGCAGGTTGGACATGCAATGCCGCAGCGAACACCACTTGCGCACTGGCCACGCCGTTGGCGGCCGGCGCCAGCAGTATTGTTACGCTGCAGTTACGCGCGCCAGCGACTGCCGGCACGCTCAACACCCGCGCCACTGTGCGCTCGACGCAACCGGATGCCAACCCAGCCGATAACGTCGATGCCGAGACGACTGTGGTAACGACCACTCCACCGCCGCCGCCCGATCCGCAGGCCGATCTCGGCGTGACGGCGCAAATCGTTCCAGCGTCTGCGCTCACCGGGCAAGCGGTCGAGTTGCAATTCGCCACCAGCAATCGTGGCCCCGATAGCGCCGCCAATGTTGTCGTGCTGGCGACCTTGGGCGCGCCTTTCGATGCACGTTCGGCCACTGGCGAGGGATACACCTGCCAGATCACTGGCCAGCAAGTCCGCTGTACTCGCGCAACACTGGCTGCTAACGGCAGCAGCACGATTCGCGTCAGCGCACTGGTTCGCCCCGGCTCAACCGCTGTTGCCGACGCCAACGTGCAGATTTCGTCGGCCACGCAGGATCCGGTGGCCACGAACAACAGCGCCCGCGCGGTGTTGACCTACCAGCCTGGCGGCGCCGACCTGTCGATCACCAAGACCGACAGCGCCGATCCAGTGCGGGCGGCTGCCGAATTCAGCTACACGCTGACCGTCAGCAACGCCGGCCCAGAGGCCGCAACTGGCGTACGGATCGTCGACACCTTGCCGGCGAACCTGGTCTTCGTCAGCGCATCGGGCGCCGGCGCCACCTGCACGCGCGCCGGCCAAATCGTCACGTGCGCGCTCAGCAACAATTTGGCGGCGGGCGCAACGGCCAGCGTTTCGATCGGCGTTCGTGCGCCGACGACAGGGCAGTCGGTGACCAACGAAGGCACCGTGAGCGCGTCCTCGACCGATACCAATCCAGCCAATAACCGCGCCACGCAGTCGACGACGATCAACAACCGCAGCGCAGAAGATCTGGCGAACCTGCTCAATCCGCTCGCCACTGACCCAGCTTCGGCCGCGGCTGTTCCGGTCGTCGCTGGCGAATGCGCCCGGTCGCTCACCGCCTTGGGCGGCGCCTGCGCCGATATCATTCGTGCGGCGGATGAGGGTCGCGGCGGCGAAGTCGGCGATGCGCTGCGCGCGATCGCGCCGGATGAGGTGCTGGCGCAAGCGGTGGTGCTGCGCGAAATCGGCGCCACGCAGTTCTTCAATGTCGACACACGTTTGAACGAGCTGCGCCGCGGCGGCGGCGGGTTCAGCCTGTCGGGCCTGACCGTTACGCAAGGAACGCAGACCATTCCGGTGGCGATCGCCAGCGATGCGATTCGCGCGGCGCTGGGTTTTGGCGAGAACGATCTTGGCGGCTTGCTCAGTCAGTGGGGCTTTTTCATCAACGGCAACATTGGCAGCGGCGAGCAGGATCTGAACGCCGAGCGCGGCAATGTCGGCGTCGACTACGATTCCCGCGGCATCACGGCGGGCATCGACTATCGCTTCAACCCGAGGTCGGTCGCGGGCGTGGCCATTGGCTTTGCGAGCTTCGATGCCGATGTCAGCGGCGGCGGCACGCTCGATACGCAGAGCTTCATGCTAACCGGCTATGGTTCGTACTACTTGAACGATCGCTTGTACATCGATAGTCGCCTGAGCCTGGGCAACGCCAGCCTCGACCAGGAACGTCGCATCCGCTTCCAGGTGGGCTCGCGCGTTGTCGATGCGGTGGCCACCGGCGATACCGACGCCTCGCAGTTCACGCTGGCCTCGTCGATGGGCTATCACCTGAACTACGGACCGTGGAGCGTGACGCCAAATCTCGGACTGCGTTACACCTCCAGCGATGTCGATGGCTTTGCGGAAGATGGCGCCGGCGTCTACAACGTGGTGTACGAGGACGCCAGTTACGACTCGTTCAATGTCGCATTCGGCGTGCAAGTCTCGCGCGCCGTGAGCATGACGACAGGCGTACTGATGCCGCAATTCGACCTGACGCTCAACAACGAAAGCGGCGACGACCCGTCCGCCGAGGCGCGACTTGTGAGCGCGACGGGCGGCGAGTTCTTCCGGCTGCAAGAGGAAGGTGCGGATTCGAGTTACGCCACGGCTGGCCTGGGTTTCGTGTATCTGCTCGGCAACGGCCGTCAGGCGTTCTTCTCGTATCGCCGCACCTTCGGCTACGACGACTTCGATCGCGGCACCTTGAATCTGGGCGGGCGCTTCGAGTTCTGAGGTGCGTGCGCGCGGGCACCAGACGCCCGCGCGCTTGATGCGCTCATCGCGCGACCCGAGGCAGGGCCGGTCCGTTGTCAGCCGGTGGCGAGTTGCGAGATCGTGAGGTCTCCAACTCGGCACACGTTTTCGCAAACTGCGTGCGAGCCGGCGATTCCCGCGGGATCGATCTTTCCCAGCGCCGTTCGACCTGATCGATCATGGCCGCAGCGCGATCGAAACGACCTGGCGCCATTGTCACGCTGCCAGCATTTTGCGGAACCCATCCGATCTGCCCAGCGCCAGGCGCGGACACGCCTTGCGCGCACGCACGAATTCACGTCAATCCGTCTCGAATCCGCTCGCGAATAGCTCGGAAAACTCCACCGCGCCGCGGTCGACCTGACCACCCTGCAAACGCGGTTCGCCGCTGAAATCGCTCGTCGCCAAACCGCCGGCGGGCAAGTTGTTGCCGGTGTTTCGCGCAGGCGAATTCTCCGAGATCTGCAATGAGTTCTGGGACACGAATTGCGGATTTGCGTCGCTGTTGCCGCTCTGGGCCATCGATCCAGGATATTCGTTGCGCTGCCCGATGATGTTACTGTTGGCCACGCCGATCATTCCCGAGTTGAAGAGGACATCCTTGTCGATAGCATTGCCGTTGTCGTAGAGGATGTTATTCACCAGCCAGATAAACCCACCGGAACCGACCGTGCCGACTGTCAGGCCGGCCACATCGGCTGTCTGATAGGGCCTTAGGTTATTCGTCACCGTGTTGTTGGTGATGTAAAGCGTCGAGCTGCCAGAGGCGGTCATGCCGATCACGCCGGTCCGGGAGGAGTTGTCCGCAAAGATCGCGTTGTTCAGCTCCAAGCGCATGCCGCGACCGACCACCTTCAGCGCGGCACTGGCGCCCGCGACGGTGGTCGAGCAGGATTTGAAAGACAGCCGATTCAGCTTGACCGTGCCACCGATATCCTGATTGCTCGACACGGTCAGGCAACCGCCTTTTTCGGTGTCGGCTGTTCGCCCGAAACGCAGACTGAGGCGACGTAAGGTGATCGTATGCTCGTTGTCGCCGTAGACGTCGATGTCCATCAAGCGACTGGCGCCGACGGCGCGCAGTTGCGTCGTGTCCACATCGTTCGTCGAACCTTGGCATCCGGCATTGTAACCGCCGACGATGGCCAGACTGCCGCCGGCGCTGGAGATGTTGATCGCGGCGGCAGAGCCGAAACTCGCGAAATCGTAGGTGCCGCGGGTCACATTGATAGAGCTGCTACCCGGCGTTTGTTGCGCCGAGGCGATCGCGGCCAACAACTCGGATTCCGAACTCACGCAGTAGGTCTCAGCGACAACCTCGGCGGTCAGCGATAGGGCAGCGATAAACAGCAACAGTCGCATGGTTGCGATTCCTTGGGTGGTGGCTGCCAAGTGGAACGCGTTTTTTGCCGGCGCCCGGACATCGGCTCTTGGAATGCCCGGAGATCGAGATTTGCCGCGCAGTAGGTGGGGCGCGAATTCGCAGTGCCGAGGCCGATGCCGGCGCCCGAATTCGTGCCCGCCAGCGACGATTTCGAAAGAAGCGCGTCAATGCGTACTGTGCGGGAACACAGGTGATCGTCGCAAACGGCTTTGCGTCGAATCGCGGCAATCTGCGCAACGAAATCACGGCACAGGTTCGCGCCGCCAAAACATGCCTTGTAGGGCGTAGCGCCGGTTCGCTCTCGCAGATCGCCTAACGCGGCATGACCGAATCGACAGGCATCCAAAGACGCTGTCGCAGTCTCCAGTAGCCCACGTAGGCCAGCAATTCAGCCAGCAACACCAGATACGGCATGCCCCACAGGGTGCCCGACAGGATCACATCCTCGAGGATTAGCTTCTCGAGGAACAAGCCAACGAAAACGAATACGAACGCCGGCACGCCGACGAAAAACAGCAGATACACGCCGAATCGGAAGCGGTTGCCCATGCGCCGCCACGCCAGGATCAGCGGCGGAAAGGTCAAGGCCCAGATAGCCACGTTCATCAACCAGAACGCGACTGGATCTTTGCCGAAAAGGTGGCGAACCATCCATGGCTCATCATTCGCGCCCAGCGCACTGAACACGATCCGCATGATGGGAATCGTGCTGAATACCAACGACAGTCCGAACAGGCGTGCTCCTGCGGCGGGCCGCATCATGAGGAAGAAACCAATCCACATCGGAACGTAGTTGAACAGCACCGGCCCTGCCAGCGTAGCCAGCCAATAGGTATCCGGATGCGCCTCCTTGCAGCCTGCCGCCAGCGCGAACGAATTGAAAGTCTTGTAGCCCCAGTCGCCGCAAATAGCGAAGCCTGCGGCGTGATGCGCCAACTCGTGGCTGATACCCATCAGGGCGCAAAGGCAAAAGAATCCCAGCCAATACCGCCAGGTCATGGGCACGATGATTCTGTTGGGGGAAGCCATGGTGTCGGACCTTGATGCGTTGCGGGTTATTGGATGGGAACGCGAATCGCCGCGGAACCGGACAAGCGTCGCCGCCGTCACCTGTTGCCTTGAATCCATGTGATGGCTTGACGCCCGTTGGGATCGTGATCCGCGATGTCGGACAGTTTCAGCAAACTTCGATGGAAGTTCGGCGCACCGGCCTGCGGTTTGAATTTACGGGGATCAGGGTTGCACCGTGCGTCGATAAACATACGCTGGGCCCACGCCAAGGCGCTCATTCGAACCCATTGGAGAACATGTCGTCGAATTCATGGGCGCCACGATCGACGCGGATGCCTTGAAGGCGCCGTCGCCCTTCGATGTCCCACAAGCCGAGGCCGCCTACGGCCGCGTTGTCGCCCGTATCGCGCATTGGCGAGTTCTCAGTGCTACGCAGACTGAGATTGGAGGCGAACAGCGGGTTGGCGTCGATATTGTTGCTGGCAACCATAGACGCGGGAATGCCATTGCTGCGGCCGATGATGTTGTGGCTCAGCACACCCACGGGACTGCCTTCGAAGAACACGTCGCTATCGTTTGGACCGCCGTTGCTGTATGCTACCGTATTGGTCAGCCGCAGCGAACCACCGCCCGAAGTGAAGAGCGCCAAGCCGGCCGTGCCGTTACCCGATGAGCGACTGTTGAACGCAATGGTGTTGTTCAAAAGGTGAACCGAGCCCGATCCGAGAGCGCGCAGCTCGATCGCACCGTTGGCCGACACATTGTTCGCAAAAGTCGCCGTTCTGACCAACACATTCGATTCGGAAGCGAGAACGAACAGTGCCGCAGGCGATTGGTTGCTGGTCCCGGTGCAGCCGCGAAAGCTGAGATAAGTCAATTCGAGCGCGCTTGTGGCCGCGCCAAAAATCGTCAGGCATCCCGCTTTATTGATTGTCGAGGATGCGCCATTCCGAAAACTGACATTGCTCAGAAACATATCCGGATCGCTGCCTTGCCGGCTGATCTCCATGACCGGCCGTTGTCCGACCGTGCGCAATACCGTTTGCTCTGGATTGACATCCAAATCCGAGCAATCGGCGTTCCAGCCACCAACAACCGTAAGCTCACTGTCATCGGTAATGCTGATCACTGGTGTCGAACCGGGCGCTGTGAATTCGTAAACGCCGCGAGCGATCCGGACAACGCTGGGCTCGGGCGACGCGGCGGCGGATGTCAGCGCACTTAAAAGCTCGGATTCCGAATTGACGCAATAGTCTTCGGCAAAAGCGGGCGCGGACAGAATCAGCGACGTAGCGACAACGGCGTTTCGCATGGCAAGTCTCCATTTGGGCTTGCTTTACGGAACGCGATTTCGATCGAAACCGGACAGTTCGCGCAAAAAAGAGCCCGGCACATGGCCGGGCTCTTGGACCTGCTTGTAGCGACAACGATTACTGCACGTTCAGCTCGGTGCGGCGATTGCGCGCACGGCCTTCGGCGGTGTCGTTGGTGTCGATAGGACGCGATTCGCCGTAACCGTTGACCGCCGAGATCTTGGCGTTCGACACGCCCTTATCGGTCAGGTACTCGGCGACGACTTTGGCGCGGCATTCGGACAGGCGCTGATTGTACTCATCGCTACCGACGGCGTCAGTGTGACCGGCCACTTCGACGCGGATCTCATTGCCGTTCAGCACGCGCACGGCCTCGTCGAGGATCGCGATCGCATCGCTGCGAAGCGTGCACTTGTCGAAGTCGAAGTTCACGCCGTTGAGCGTGATCGACACCGGCAGCTCAGCCGGCTTCTCTTCCGGCGGAGCCGGCGGCGGCGGCGGGGGCGGGGGCGGCGGCGGCGGAGCCGGCGGCGGCGGCGGATCGGCAGCGATGCCACCGAAGTAATGCGAGAAGCCCACGGACACGGTGGTATCCCAGAAGCCAGTGTCGTCGACATCCGTGTACTTGTGGCCAACTTCGAAGCGGAACGCGCCGCTATCGGTCAGATCCCACTCGAAACCCGCGATCGGACCGATCTGGTAGCCAGACTCGTCGATATCGACGGCCAGATTGCCAATGCGGCCTTCGCCTTCGTTGTCGCCATAGCCGAACGCCACGCCGAGATACGGGTGAGCGGCGTCCATGTCGAACAGATAACGCACCGCGCCAGTCAGGGACAGTTGCTTCCACTCGAGCGGCTCGCCGTCGTCGGCATTCTCATCGAACTGGTTGTGCGCGATTTCAGCTTCGATGGTCCAGTTGTCCTTGAACACGTAGCCTAAGCCCAGCGCAACGGCCAAACCGTCGTCCGACAAACGATCATCGTCCGGCAGACCGATGCCAATCTTCGGCGACACGTACCACTGACCTTCCTCGCGCGGCGCCGCAGAGGCGCTTAAGGGGAGGCCGACCGCCACCGCAAGTGCGGTAGCCAGCAGCGTCTTTTTCATGGTGTAGCTCCTTTGAGTTAACTCAGATGCATATCGACCCAGGTGGGGACGTCCCCGCTTGGCGCCACATCGAGGGCAGCGCGATTATGCCCTAGATTGCTGAATCGTTATTAGCTGATGAACGTCGTGAATTCAGGGAGACGTTCGCTAGCGAACATACTGCCGCTTGCGATAACCGATAAACTCACGCGACGCCAGCGAGTGCCCGCCATGCAATGTACCCACGCCGACCACGCGCACGATCGCCGCTCCATGATGTCCCGCGTGGAGTTGGCTTGCGCCGAACGTGGTCTCAGATTCACCGATTTGCGAAAACGGGTGTTCGAGTTGATCGTCGATAGCGATAAGCCGGTCAAGGCCTACGATTTGCTCGAACACGTGCGGCGCCATGGCACGGGACCCGCGGCACCGCCGACGGTGTATCGAGCGCTGGATTTCCTGATGGCGCATGGATTCATCCACAAGCTTGAGACGCTGAACGCCTTCGTCCCCTGTCCGCACCCCGATGCGGGGCATGAGGCGGGCCAGTTCCTGGTTTGCGAGCGCTGCCAGTCAGTGCTCGAACTCGATTCCGATGCGTTGGGAGAGCGCATCGTGCAACAAGCACGAGCGCAAGGATTCGAGGTTCGTCGGCATGTCGTGGAGGTTTACGGCGTATGCGCCGCATGTCGTTCCTAGCGCTGGCGTTTGCCAGCGCGGTCTGCGCGCAGGACGCGCCAACGCAGCCACTTCCGATCGCGCAGACGCCGCCAGACGCGCCAGCGCAGCCGCCACCAGTCGCGCAGCCGCAGCCCAACGCTCAAGCCTCACAAACCCTGGCGCCGACATCGACGGAGACCGGCGTGGCGCCGAGCGCCCCGGTCTGGGGAGCGATCGAGGTACTCGGCAACACCATCGAACCAGGCGAGCGCAGCCGTTTAACCTGGAGCAGCGGCTACACCTTCGCGGGCGAGCCGATGGTGACGCCAGTGAACGTGTTGCACGGCGTCAAACCCGGCAAAGTGCTGTGCCTGACCGGTGGCGTGCACGGCGACGAGTTGAATGGTGTCGAGGTGATACGGCGCGTCGCAGCGATGCTCGATCCGACCGAGTTGAACGGCACTCTGATAGCGGTGCCTATCGTCAATATGGCCGGTTTCGCGCGTGGCTCGCGATATTTGCCGGATCGGCGAGATCTGAACCGCTTCTTTCCCGGCAATCCCAACGGCAGCAGCGCCTCGCGAATCGCATACGATTTTTTCCACGAGGTCGTCCGCCGCTGCGATGCGGTGGTCGACTTCCATACCGGCTCCTTCGAGCGCAGCAACCTGCCGCAAGTGCGCGGCGATATGCGCATTCCGGCAGTGGTCGACTTGACGCGCCTCTTCGGAGCCACCGCGGTGCTGCACACGCCCGGCGCCCGCGGCATGCTGCGCCGGGCCGCCACCGACAACGGCATTCCTGCGGTGACCTTCGAACTCGGAGCGCCCATACGCCTGGAGCCGGTAGAAATCGAACATGGCGTAACGGCCATCGAAACGCTGATGAACAATTTGGGCATGACCGCCAGCGTGCGCATGTGGCGCGAGCCGCAACCGATCTTCTACGAATCGCGCTGGGTGCGCGCCGTCGGTTCCGGGATGCTGTTCGCCGACGTCAAATTGGGCGATCGCGTTCGTGCCGGACAGCGCCTGGGGCGCATCGTCAACCCAGTGAACGACCGCAGCGCCGAGCTCATCTCGCCTGTCCGCGGTCGCGTGCTCGGCATGGCGCTCAATCAGGTCGTGCTACCTGGTTTCGCAGCCTTCCACATCGGCGAAGAGGCCTCCGAAGCACAACTGATTCGCGATGCGCGTGTGGAGCCGCCTACGGAAGAATCCGAGCGCATGGACGAGGGCGCCGAGGGCGAGGCCGACAGCGAGGAAGGTTCAACCGAGCAGATCAACGAAGCGACCGATCGCGGCGACTAGCAGTACATCGCCCTCTGGTTGCCTGGCGCCGTTTGCGCAGGCTGTCGGCGGCGCAATGCTGGCCTCATCGAGTGCGGTAGCCAGATGCCCCGACGCGGCGCAAGCGACGCCGGAAACGACTCACGCTGCTTGTCCACAGTGCAATGTTGCGGCCGCGCTCGTCCAGATACCAGCTCTGGCAACCGGACCAGGCGCTCGTGGCGAGCGCCGCGTCGTTCTCAGACAGAAACGCCTGCAACGCTGGCGCTTCAACTTCGATCGATCCGCCTCCCGCATGCTCGATCAGTCGTAGCGCATGCGCGACCTGCGCTTCGATGATCGTCAGCACCGAGTTGTGGCCGAGCGCCGAATTTGGGCCGAGCAGAAAATGCCAGTTCGGAAAGCCCGGAACGCTGACGCCAAAATAGGCGCCCGGTCGCTCACTCCAATGCTCAGCCAACCTGCCGTGAGGTCCAACGATGTCCACCTCGCTGAGCACGTCCATGGGCTTGAACCCGGTGCCGAACACCAGAGCATCCAACGCGATAACGCGCGCATCGAGCTCGACGCCGGTCGCGGCCACAGCGCGAACCGGCGCCGTGTGCAAATGCACGTTCGGGCGATTCAAGGCCGGGTAGTAGTCGCTGGAGATCAACACGCGTTTGCAGCCGATCGGATAGTCTGGCGTGAGCTGCGCGCGCTTGACCGGATCTTCGATGCTACGCAGCGCGCTGCGCCCCAGCGCCCGCGCCCAGAACGCCAGGCTGGGGTAACGTAGACCACTGCCGAGCATTTCCAGCGTCAGAAACGTTGCGCCGCGTAACGCCAGCCGCAGCATCGGTAAGGCCGCGAACGCGCGTTGCAGGCCGGAACCGAAGCCAAAATCGGGGCGCGGAATCACCCACGGCGGCGTGCGCTGGAAAACATGCAACTCGGCCGCCACTTTTGCCAATTCGGGGACGAACTGGATGGCGCTGGCGCCGGTGCCGATCACGCCAACGCGCAATCCGTGCGCCCGGAAGTCCGCCGGCCAACGCGCCGAATGAAACGCCGGCCCCGCGAAAGCTTCGAGGCCTGGCAGCGCGGGCCAGTTCGGCACATGCAAGCCGCCCATCGCGGCGATCACATGCCGCGCTTCGATCTGCGCGCCATTGTCGAATGTGAGTTGCCAACACTGACGCCGCCAAACTGCGCAGATGAGGCGATGTCCAAACGCGATGCGATCGGAAAACCGCTCGGCATCGTTGCGCATGTGCGACAGGATTTCGCCGCCCGACGCGAACAGCCGCGACCAATGTGGGTTCGGCGCGTGCGAGAGCGAATACAGGTGCGCCGGCACATCGCAGGCTACCCCTGGATAGCGGTTATCGCGCCAGGTGCCGCCAACGCTCGCCGCCTTTTCGAATATCCGAAATCTCAGCCCGCTCAGCGACAGTGCGTGCGCTGCAGCCAGGCCGCCGAATCCGGCGCCAACGACGGCCACGTCCAATCCCGGAGATTCCTGAGGGCGCGAGTGAATGTCCAAACCCGAGTCCGATCACAATGCATCGACAAAATCCGCCAGCGCGCGCAGGCAGGCAAAGCTGCGAGGCGCCGTCTCGCCGTGCGTCCAGTCGTGTCCATGGCGATTGAGCCACGCTGCGTGGAGCCCGGCATTCATCGCGCCGAGCACGTCCTGTTCGGCGTGATCGCCCACGTGCAAGGTGCGCTCGGGAAGGCTTCCCGCAGCCTGACAAGCAGCCAGGAAAATGCTCGGATCGGGTTTGGCGGCGCCATGCTGGCGCGCCGAAATTGACGCTACAAAGTGGTGACTAAGGCCAATGCGCTGCAGGCACGCGTTGCCGTTCGACAATGCCACAAGCGGCGCCCGGGCACTCAAGCGGGCTAAAGCGTCCAGCGAATCTGGATACAGATCCACTCGATTGCGGGCCGCGAAAAACGCCTCATAGGCAGCCTCAACCGCGGCCTCGCCATAGCCGAACGGGTTCAACGCCGCACGAAGCGCCAGCAGGCGCAGCGCCGTGAAGTCGTGACCCAGCTCCGGATGCATCGCGAACGTTCGATCGCGCAAAGCGCGCATCTGGTCGATCGGCAATGCTGCGGCTACCTCGGGCGCATGCAGCGTCAGCCATTCCTGCAGCGCATGGTCGGCGCGTTCGATCACCGGACCTATCGGCCACAGCGTATCGTCCAGATCCAGCGTGATCGCGTCGATGCGCACGGCCCAGCCTCAAAAAGTGTAAGCGACGCCGATGCCAACGAGCGGATCGGTATCCTCGCCAACTGCAACCAACGGCGAATCTTCGGCATCGCCGAGGTAGCGATTGACGCCCGCGATGCCGACCAGCGACCAGCGTGGCGCCAGATCGTAGATCATTGCAAAGCGCAAACCGATATCGCGAAAGCCGCTGTCCGGACTGTAGTTCGCCAGCGGCGCATTGTTGAAACGCACGCCCTCGGTGCCGAAAAACTCGCGCTGATAGCGCTGATTTGCCCAACTGGCCTGCGCCGCGATGCGCCAGCGCAGGCGCGCTTCGTTGTCGCTCTCGTAAGCGAGCTCTGGCGTCAGCACAAAGCCCTTGTGGCCGTTGATGCCCCGCAACAGATCGACGCCAATTTCGATACCGCCGAAGCGCTTCAGCGCATACGCGCCGATTTCGAAGGTCGTATCGATCTCGTCGAGCCCGGTGAACCCTGCATCGCGTGCATCGCCGTCATCGCGTCCAGCGCTGATGTTGAACGCCACGCCAGCTTCCCAATCGCGCTCCGACCAGATATCCAGGCGCGCGGCATCGGCCGTTTCCGGACGCACGTTTTCGTCATCCCTGTGCACCTCGATGAAGGGCGTGAGGCCGACACTTCGTTCGCTGGAGGACAGGAAATCCGCCTTGTACTGCGCCATCGGGCCAATCGTGAACTGCATGGCCTGTGTGTGCGTGGCGGCGAGCGATAGAATGATGAGAGTCGTGAGGCGCATGGCGTAGGCGGTCCCAGGTTGTCGAGGTTCGAGAGCATACGTCCGTGGTGCGCATGCCGGGCGTAGATGCGCGATGATCGGCAGATGCGCATCGAACTTCCACAACGACAGCTGTTTCTCGACGCCGAATGGTTCGGTGCGAGCGGGCCCGTTTTGGTGCTGATCATGGGCCTTGGTATGCAACGTCTGGCCTGGCCGCCGGAGCTGATCGACAGGCTCGTTGCGAGCGGGATGCGCGTGCTGACATTCGACAACCGCGATATCGGACTGTCCGCCGGCTTCGATCATTTGCCCGCGAATGTGCCGCGCGCCGCACTGCGCTACGCGCTGAGGCTGCCGGTTCGCGCGCCGTACACACTCGACGATATGGCCGACGACACGCTCGCCCTGCTCGACAGCTTTGGGATCGAGCGCTGCCACGTGGCCGGCGCCAGCATGGGCGGCATGATCGCTCAGCAGTTGTGCCTGCGCGCGCCGCATCGCGTGCGATCGCATGTGTCGATCATGTCCAGTGCCGGCTCGCGCGCCGCGCCGTTTCCAAGCTTGGCCGTGCTGCGCAAAATGCTCAGCGCACCGCCTGCGAAGGCGGCACACGGTCGCGTGGTTGAGCACTACGTGCAGTTGTTCACCGTGCTCGGCGCGCATCAAGACCGGCGCGAAATCGATTGGCTGCGCCAGCGCCTGGACGCTTCGATTCGTCGCGCCTATCGGCCCGCCGGCACCGCGAGGCAACTGCTCGCCGTGTGCGCCGCAGACGATCGACGCGCGGATCTGCGCATGCTCAAAACACCAACGCTGATCTTGCACGGCACCGCCGATCCGTTGGTACCGCCGCCCGCCGCCACGATTCTGCAATCGTGCATTCCCGATGCGGGTTTGCATTGGATCGAAGGTATGGGCCATGACCTGCCGCTCTGGGCGTTGGAGGAGATCGCTGCGCGTATTTCGCAACATGTGCAACGGCACGACCGGTAGCGACTAGAATCCGCGCCCTCTCAGATTCGATGGGGCACGCCACATGGGTGCGCAATGGAAGACCAAAGGTAAGGAGCAAAACGCCAACGCCAAGGGCCTGGTGTTCACCAAGCTTGCGCGCGAAATCTCGGTGGCCGCGCGCAGCGGCGCCGATCCGGCGATGAATTCAAGGCTGCGACTGGCCATCGATCAGGCGCGCAAAATGTCGATGCCGCGCGATACCGTCGAGCGCGCCATCAAGAAGGGCGCCGGCATGCTGGACGGCGGCGCGCAGTACGAAAAGCTCACCTACGAAGGGTTCGCGCCGCACCGCGTGCCAGTGATCGTCGAGTGCTTGACCGACAACGCCAACCGCGCCGCCTCGGCGATTCGCGTGCTGTTTCGCAAAGGCCAGCTCGGCAGCTCCGGTTCCGTGAGCTGGGATTTCGATCACCTGGGCATGATCGAGGCCGAAGCCGCACAAGCCGGTAGCGACGCCGAAACTGCAGCGATCGAAGCCGGCGCGCAGGATGTGCAGATCGATACCGATGGCGTGGTTTTCTACACCGAACCGACAGATCTCGACGCGGTGCAAAAGGCGCTGCCGAATTTCGGCTTCAATGTGCTCAAGGCCTACATCGGCTACCGCGCCAAGAATCCGGTCTCGTTGAGTGGCGCCGAGCGCGAGGAAGTCGAGGCCTTCCTGCAAGCGCTCGACGACGACGACGAGGTGCAAACGGTGTACGCTGGCTTAGCCTGAGGACGGTCGAACTCACTCCGCGCATCCGGGCAGTGACGGGCGAACCGACTCAGTATCAGGGCAACTTTGGAGTAACAAATGCTGAGCGCCATCTTCGCCGCCATGCTATCGATGACCCCTGCGGCCAGCGTCGACCCGGTGCTGCCCAAGGTCGTTGCCTGGCGCCGCGACTTCCATCAACACCCTGAGCTCGGCGCGGCAGAGGTGCGCACCGCCGGCATCGTCGCCGCACACCTTCGCAGTCTGGGGCTGGAAGTTCGCACCGGCATCGCAGCGACCGGTGTTGCGGCGGTGATCCGCGGCGGCAAGCCGGGCCCGAAAATCGCACTGCGCGCCGACATGGACGCGCTCCCGGTGGCCGAGGAAACCGGTTTGCCGTTCGCGTCCAAGGTACGCACCAGCTATCGCGGCCAGGACGTCGGCGTGATGCACGCCTGCGGGCACGATGCGCATACCGCGATTCTGATGGGCGTGGCCGAGCTTCTGGTCGCAGGGCGCGAGGAACTTGCGGGCGACGTGCTGCTCATTTTCCAGCCAGCCGAGGAAGGCCCGCCGGAACCTGGCGTTCCGTTCGGCGCGCGGCTGATGATCGACGAGGGTCTGTTCCAGGACTTCAAGCCTGAGGCCGTTTACGGGTTGCACGTGTGGGCTGGATTGCCCGCCGGAAAAGTGGCTTACCGCAGCGGCCCGACCATGGCCATTGCCGACGAATGGGTGCTCAAGATCAGCGGCGAGCAAACGCATGGCTCGCGCCCGTGGGATGGCGTCGACCCGCTGACGGTTGCCGCGCAGGTGCAGCTCGCGATGCAGAGCATCGTCGCGCGTCAAGTCGACATCGTGCGCTCACCCGTGGTGCTGACCACAGGCGCCATCCGCGGCGGCGTGCGTTACAACATCATCCCTGAAGACGTGGAGATGACCGGCACGCTGCGCAGCTTCGATGCGAACGTACGCAGCGATGTGGTCGCACGCATCGAAAAAACCGCTCAGCATCTCGCTGCCGCCAGCGGTGCCCGATCGACGTTTCAGATCTCCACCACCGCGCCATTGACCAGCAACAGCGACTCGGCGCTCACCGAACGCAGTGGCTCGGTGCTGCGCGCTGCGCTCAGCGCGGATACGGTGGTGGAAATGCCGCTGCTGACCGTCGCCGAAGACTTTTCGCAATACAGCACTGTGGCGCCCACATTCTTTTTCTTCGTCGGCGCAACCAGCCCAGAGATCAACCCCAGAGACGCCGCCCCTAATCACTCGCCGCGCTTTTTGCTCGATGAGAAGGCGTTGGAGGTGGGGCTCAAGGCCATGCACGCGCTGGCACAGGATCGATTGCGGTAGCTCACTGACAACACCGCGGCTACGCGCAAACCGCTCACAGCACCCGTGCCGGAATCCCGTGCTCACCGCTCGGCCGCAACAACGGCTCGATGTCGACGCGGCCGATGTGCGGCGCGATGTCGCGGCGGTAGCGCTGGATGAGCGCGTCTTCGCGCCAGTCGGCGCGCTCTGCCAACGCGGCCATTGCGGCGCGCGATTCGCGGCCTTCGCCGACGCATTCGAAAGGCTTGTGCGCGCCCCATTCGAGGAGCGCGTCGAAGGCGGGCGCGAGTGCCGGATCGTCCAGGTAATTGCGACCGAAGATCGCCAGCAATGCCGGTTTGGTCATGAACGGCGCCAGCGCCAGAAAAACAAAGTGGCACTTCGGACATTCGCCGCACCAACGCGATTCGGGGCGCGGGCCGAGAATTTTGAAATTGCGATTGCAGCTCGAAAAGTGTGCGTGGTAGCGATCGAGCGACGCAAAGCGCTGGGCGACCGCCAGCTCGCTCAGCTGCCGCAGATAGGAGTAGTACGCCAGATCGGCCGCGATCTCGGTGCGCACAACGTGAGCGAAAGCGCGCTCGAAATCCCAGCCTTTGCTCCATTGATGATTGATCGGCTGCCCGTCGCGTGTCAGGTTGGCGCTGCTCGCCGAAGCCTCGTTGGAAAACGCGATGCCATCGTAGCCATACAGCAGCGCCGCGCAGACCAGAATCGCTGAATTGATCGCGGTCACCGGAATGTGGCCGTTGTAGGCGCCGCGTCGATTGAGTTCGAACAAACCGGGCGCGATATGCCGCCCGATGTTGAGCACCGGCGCGCCCGACTGGCGTGCGCAGGCGGCAATCAGATCGGAGCTGCCGACAAAGGAGGCGGCCACGGGTTCGCCGCGCCCGTGCAGCGCTTCCAGTGTGACGATGGAGTCTTTACCGCCGCCGATCGGCACCAGCGTGCGTCTGGACAAACCCAGGTCCGCGGCTGCTGGGCACGGTGCAGAACCGTCGAACGCCACGTAACCGCGCAAATCGATGCCGTTGGCGACCGCAAACTCGCCCAGTCCTTGCACGTATACATCGGTGAGCAGCGCTGCGCGCCCCGGCGACAGCGACGCGATGTCGATGCGCGGCGGCAGCAGCGCTTTGTAGTAGCTGACCCCGGCGATAGCTTGCAGCAACGCCACTGCCGAGTCGAACGCCGCCGCACGTTCAGGCAACACGGCGGGCGCGCCGGGAAACACAATGCGCTCGATCAGCGGCTCGCAATCGTCGAACCGGTAGGGGAGCGACAAAACGCCATCGGCGTAACTGGGCGCAAGACAGCACAGCACCTCGGCCTTGGCGACGATTTCAAAGCGCATCGCTGAACACCTCCAGCGCTGGCGCGCGCAAGTTGTAGCGCGAAGACATCACGGCACCATACGCCCCTGCGTTAGCGATCAGGAGCACATCGCCCTCGCTCGGGTTCGCCAGCCAGCGATCGCGACCGAGTACGTCGCTCGATTCGCAAATGGGTCCGACCACATCGCACAACACGGCAGGCTGCTCCTCGCTCCGGGTCAAGTTGCTGATCGGATGCCAGGCATCGTACAACGCGGGCCGCAGCAGATGATGCATGCCGGTGTCGACGCCAACCTGGGTGATGTCGCCCTTGCGTCGCACTTGCGTGACGCGGGTCAACAGCACGCCGGCATCGGCGACCAGGTAGCGACCAGGCTCGATCCAGATCTCGTACGGCGCGAACAAGGTGCGAACGTGCGCCAGCGACGTGCGCAGCTCGTCGATGTTGAGATCATCGTCGTCGTTTGCATACGGCACGCCCATGCCGCCCCCGATATCGAGAATGCGCACACTGGGAAATTGCTCGGCGAGCGACGCCAGCTGCGCGTAGACGTCGCGCCAGTGGTTCGGGTCGGTTTCGCCGCTGCCCAGGTGCGCATGCAAGCCAACGATGGTGGCGCCAGCGGCAGCAGCCGCTGTGCGAGCCAACTTCGCTTCGTTGGCGAGCAACCCGAACTTACTGCGACCGCCGCCGGTCTTGACCTTGTCGTGATGGCCTACGCCACGGCCAAGATCGAAGCGCAGCAAAATCGCGCGGCCGGCGAACAATTGGGGCCACGCCTGCAGCGGGTACAGGCTATCGACGGTGACATGCACGCCGCGCTGCAATGCCGCTGCGTATTCGGCGCGCGGCGCGAAGTTCGGCGTGAACAGGATGCGCTCGGGCGGCAGTTCCGGCAACGCGGCCCGAAGGTGGTCGAGTTCGCCCAGGGACACGCATTCCATGCCGATACCCCCGGCGGCGATGCGCGCAAGAACCGCCGGATGCGCATTCGCCTTGATCGCATAAAAGCTGCGATCGGCGCCGATGCTGAGCACACTCGCAATCGCCGCATCGATGCGCGAGGCCGCATACACATAGGCCGGGGTGGAAACGGCCAGCGCCAGCAGCGCCTCGCGCTGAGCGCGCCACCATTGCGCGCGGGGCGGCGGCGCTTTGTCCAAGAGCACGTTCCACGGCGGCCCAAAGACCGCATCGCCCGGAGCGCCGATCAGCCCGGCCTTCACCAATTGTCGATGCAAGCGCTCGACGATGCCGTCGGCATCGCTGGCATCGATCACGAACGTCAGGTTCAAATTGTTCGACGATTGCGAAATCAGTTGGACGCGGCGCGTTCCGATGTCTGCGAGCACCTCGCTCAAGCGATGCATCATCGCGCGCATGCCTCGCCCCACCAGCGTGATCGCCACGCACGGCGCGATCACCTTGACTCGGCAAACCTGCGCCAGATCCTCACACAGCGCCGTGAGCGTTCCTTGGTCGAGCAAGTTTTCGCTGGGGTCGAGCGACACCGTGACATTGGTTTCGGCTGAGCCGATCAAGTCCACCGACAAGCCATGGCGCTTGAAGCGCTCGAAGACATCGGCCAGAAACCCCACCTCCTGCCACATGCCGATGCTCTCCATCGACACCAGCGTAATGCCGGCACGCATCGACACGGCTTTCACGCTCAAGCGCTGCGTGGCGACCTCAAGCCCGATCACCGTGCCTGCGAGTTCCGGCCTTTCGGTGTCCTTGATCCACAGGGGCACGCGCGCTTCGCGCACTGGATTGATCGCGCGCGGGTGCAAGACCTTAGCGCCGGTGGTCGAGATTTCCTGCGCCTCGTCGTAGTCCAGCTGGCGCAACAAGCGCGCGTTCGGTACCTGCTTTGGGTTGGCGCTGAACATGCCGGGTACATCGGTCCAGATCTCGACACGCGATGCGCCGAGCAAGGCGCCGAAGTAACTTGCAGAGGTGTCCGAACCGCCGCGCCCCAGAACAACGGTGCCGCCGTGCGCATCGCGTGCGATAAAGCCCTGCGTGATCGACAGCGGCGATTCCTCGGCCCATTGCACCGCAACACTTGCCTGTAGCGTCGGCACGCACTGCGCACTCAAGCTACGGGCCCATTCGCTGTCGTGCTCCGCAGCTTGACTGCTTAAGTAACGGCGCGCGTCCCGCCAGGTGGTCGCCAAGCCCTCGCGGTTCAAAAAGGCGGCTCCCAAGGCGCTGCTCAACAATTCGCCGCACGCCAGCAGCGCCGCCTGCGCCGACGGACCGGGCTGCCTCCGCAGTTCTTCCAGTGCTTTATCGAACTCGGACCAGACCGGAATCAGACACTCTGGCGACACTTGTAGTTCATTCGCCATCGCGAGGTGACGCTGGCGGATGAATTCGATCAAGGTTGGCTCCGTGGGCGCCTCGGCCAATGCTTTGAGCCGGTCGGTTATCCCTGAGAGCGCCGAGACCACGATCAACGTCGGTCCCTCTCGCAATCGCGCGCGAGCGACCGCAGCAATGTTCGCCCAGCGCGCACGCGTCGACACGCTGGTTCCGCCGAACTTTAGTACGATGAAGGCGTTCATCCGCTCGATCATTGTGATTGTTGCGACGCAATATAAACGCATCCTTGGGCGCAGAACGCGCGACGGTCGCGACGGACCCGGTATTCAGTGATCGTTGACAAAGAACTGCAAGGAAACTAATCTCCTCGGCACGTCTGCGCCTGCCGTAGACGAAGCCTGCCTCGAATGCTTGTTAGGGAATCAAAAAAATGAATGCGCGCCCATTGGTTGTAGCCGCTGCGATTGCCGCAGCCCTCGCTTCTCCGTTTGTCTTTGCACAAAAGCCGTCCGATGACGGTTCGCAGTTCGGATCGGCCGCACCGCGCGGTGCTGGCAATCCGGAAGGCACCCCGACGTTGACCGTGTCTGTCCCCGTGGGCGGCGCGCAGTCGACGGCCACCTGTAACACCGATTTCACGCTGAACCCGGCCAGCTTCCAGATTCCGATCAACCTGGGCGCCAATGCCGTGATCACCGGCCTCGGTGGCGTGGGCACCATCACGGCGAATTCGCCGAGCTGGTTGTCCGAAGCGGCTGTCGTCGTTCGTGGCGCCGTCCCGGCTGAAGCCATCCGCTTCCGTCCGCTCATTGGCACTGCCAACAACGTTCCGGGCACGGCTCCGTTCAACGTTCCGACGATCGATCTCAGCACCAACGCTCTGCCGAACATCACTGGCGGCGCAACCGGTAACTTCATCCTCGAGTTCTGCGAAACCTTCAACGATCCGGAAGTGACTGTCGATGCGGTTTGGGTTGCCCCGAGCTTCGTCAACTTGGCCTGCTTCAACTGCTTCGATCCGTTCGCTCCGCGCATTTCGGTGCCGTCGACCAGCACCTGGAGCTTGATCGCTCTGCTGCTCGCGCTCGGCGTTGCCGGTGGCGTTGCGGTTCGTCGCTTCTCGTAAGATCTAGTCATCGCGCCTTGCGGGCGCGGTGGTTACGAAATGCCCGCCTTGCGCGGGCATTTTCGTCTGCGCGTTCTGGAGTGAGCAATGGCCTTGCGTCCTTTCGTTCAAGTCGATGTTTTTACACGCGAGCCTATGCGCGGCAATGCGCTTGCCGTCGTGCTCGATGGGCGCGGACTATCCACGGCAACCATGCAGGCTTTCGCGCAATGGACCAATTTATCCGAGACCACTTTCGTCGTCGAGCCAACGTCACCGAAGGCCAGTTACGCGGTGCGTATTTTCACGCCGCGCTCGGAATTGCCATTCGCCGGGCATCCCAGCGTTGGAACGGCTTGGGCGCTGTTGGACGCGGGCCTGGTGCATGGCACTGAGTTGATTCAGGAGTGTGCTGCGGGTCTGTTACGTGTGTCGGTCGGCGGCGAGCCCAATGCGCGACGAGTGTCAGTGCAGTCACCACAATCGCAGAGGAGCGCACTGGCGCCGGCACTCATCGAAGCCCTGCCTCGTGCGCTTGGTGGAGCAAGCCTCTGCGGCGAACGGCCGATCCGCGCCGATGTGGGCGCACAGTGGATTTTGGCCGAGTTGCAAAATCGCAATGCGGTACGCGCTATCGCTCCCGACCGCGACGCATTGATCGCGCTCAGCAAGCAGGCCAATGTAGTCGGCGTTGCCGCATTTTCGTTCGAGCCTGGATTGCCGATTCCTTTGGAGTTGCGCGCATTCGCACCCTTTGATGGCATCGATGAAGACCCTGTCACCGGCAGCGCGCAAGCGGCTGTCGGCGATTGGTTGCTGGCGCAGGGTCGTTTGGACGCCGTGAGCCTGCAATACCAAGCCAGCCAGGGTTTCGCCGTTCGCCGCGATGGCCGAGTGCAGGTTCGTATCGACGCCGACCGCCGCGTGCATATCGGCGGCGAATGCGTTGCGCTCATTCGTGGAGCGGTAGCCATAGACTGAACATCGATTGACGCCGCCGGAACTGATCGATCTGCGGCGCGGTCGCAACTGACCTCGCAACACTTTCCTTCGAGATGAGCCTTCTTATGCGATTTCTGACGATTTTGCCGCTGTGCCTTGCGCTCGTCGCCTGCGGCGAAGACCCGGCGCCGGACGAAACCACAAAACCGCCAACCGCTGCCGCACCAGGATCGATAGCGTCCGAGACTTCCCCGTCCGTAGCGATGTCGCCCTATCAACAGGCCCTGCGGCATTGGCGAACCCAGCCGACGTATAAGATTTCGGTCGAGGTCTCCAGCGAACTGGGGCAGACAATGATCGAAGGCGCGCATCAATCTGGTCGACATTTGCTCACGGTACAAACCTCGCCGGCAAACGAAGTCGACGGCCGTTGGTTGCTCCAGGCCGGTCGATATCTGCGCGAGGTCAACGGCCAGTTTGAACCGTCGCTACGCAGCCTGGACAACTACGCTGCAGTCCAGTTGGCATTGGGGATGCTGCCGGACAACGACGATAGCGCCCGACCGAACACCGCCTCCGGCAACTGCACGCTGCGCCAGCTTGAAGTCGGACAAGTGCCCTCACTCGCCGAGCGCTACTCGTCGTTTGAAGTCTGCATCTCGCCCGACGAACCGTATACCCTCGTCGAGCTGCGCGCCGTAGAACATGGCGGCCGACGGCTCTCCGCGGTGTTGAAGGACTACGGCCTGGCAGTCGACATTCCCAACGCCGGCGTTAAGGAGTGGTGGCAGGAGTATCCGCAAACCAAGCCATGATCTCCGGCATGAGCAGCTGCAGATAGGACGCTTGCCAACTTTTTTCGTCCAAAACGCAAAGCGGCGGCCAACTCGCCACCGCGTCGATATCGATCGGACAAAGATGCCCTACCGGGGCGGGGCGTATTCGGCCCAGTTTAGCCTCAATCTCGCGCAACAGCGGCTTGAGTTCCTGCCCTGGCTGACAATCGATGAGTACCGCCTGGTTGACATAGGGCGGCGCCGGTTCGAGTGCTGCGGTGAGATACCGTTGCGATTGCTTGAGCACCGTCCATCGCATTTTCAGTTCGACCATCGCTGCGTCCAGATTGCGCTCGGGTTCCACGTTACTGCCCAGGACCAAAACGACCTCAGTCATCGAAGGCATCCTGCGCCGCATCGATAGACTCGCGATCAAGATCGACGCGCACGGCAATTTCCGCCGGCAGCAATCCCGCAACTTGTTTCCACGCAGTCAGCGTCAAGCTCTTCAATGGGTAGCGACGCATCAGCTCGCCTCCCAACTCGTGCGTGAAGCGTTCCAACAACTCATGCCGATGGCGCCGCCCGAAATCGCGAATCGTCCTGCACACTTCGTCGTAGTCGACCGTGTCCACCAGTGCATCGCTCAAGGCCGCGCGGCGTGCATCGAGCTTAAGCGCCAGCTCCAGCTTAAGGGACTGCGGCGCCTGTTTCTCCACGTCATAGACACCGATCACTGTGTCGACGCGCAAGTTATTGATCAGGATCGTGGTCAGGCTCATGTGCGGCGACGGTCAATAGTCAATGGTGGATAGTGTATGGAAAAGCGGCGTTATGCGAGTGCTAAGTGGCCGCGTGACCGTGCTTTCCCATTTACTATTGACCATTGACCATTGACCCAATCACCCAATGCGTATCCTCGGCATCGAAACCAGTTGCGATGAAACCGGTCTTGCGGTCTATGACACCGAGCGCGGATTGCTATCGCACCGACTGTATAGCCAGACCAAACTCCATGACGCCTACGGCGGCGTGGTGCCGGAATTGGCGTCGCGCGACCATGTATTGCGCCTGCTGCCGCTCACGGATGAAGTGCTGCAGGAGGCAGCGCTGACGCGGCGCGATCTTGATGGCATCGCATACACCGAAGGCCCCGGTTTGATCGGCGCGCTGCTCACCGGCGCGACCTTGGCCAAGACGCTGGCGTGGACGCTCGATATCCCAGCGCTCGGCGTACATCACCTGGAAGGTCATCTGCTGGCGCCGCTTCTGGAGACACCGGCACCGGCTTTCCCTTTTGCGGCGCTGATCGTCTCCGGCGGACATTCGCTGCTCATGGATGTACGTGGCGTTGGCCAGTACGAACTGCTGGGCGATACGCTCGATGATGCCGCCGGCGAGGCCTTCGACAAGACCGCGAAATTGCTTGGCCTGCCGTATCCCGGTGGTCCGGCGCTGGCACGGCTCGCAGAGTCCGGAACGCCCGGCGCCTTCGCGTTTTCGCGACCGATGACGGATCGTCCGACGCTCGACTTCAGCTTTAGCGGACTGAAGACACAGGTCTTGCTGGCGATCAAAGCGCAGGGCGAGGATCGCTCGCGCGACGCCGATATCGCCCGCGGATTCGAGGATGCGGTAGTCGACACCCTGGTGTGGAAATGCCGTCGCGCGCTGGAGCAAACAGCGCGATCGCGATTGGTTGTGGCGGGTGGCGTCGGCGCGAATGTCCGCCTGCGCGAGCGCCTGCGCGCATTGCCGAATATCGAGGTGTACTTCCCGCGGCCGATGTTCTGCACCGACAATGGCGCAATGATCGCACTCGCCGGCGCGCTGCGACTCAAAGCCGGACAGCGCGAAGACGCCGTCATCCGCGCCACGCCGCGGCGCGAGCTGGCGAGCCTATCGCCACCAGTATGAAGCGATTCCCGCCGCTTTTGATCTTCCGACAACCAGGAACCCGCTACTCCCCAGGCGCCTCCACCGTGTACCCGCGTGCCGCGAGCATCGACAGATAACCGTCGGCATCGACGACCTGGCGCATCGGCAGGACCGCAAAGCTGACGGCATGCTCGGCCAGCGCCGCTTCCGCTGCGGCGATCCAGGTTTCGGCAAGGCGCACGGGCAAAGCGTCGTAGCCACGCTTCTTGACGATCTCTGAGCGCAAGAACGCATTTTCGCAAGCGCTGCGCCGGTCGGTGAGCGGCAGGCCTTTCAGCGTTTTCAGATCACCATCGGCCCAGGCTGTGGCGCGCGCTTTGGCGGCATCGAGGTCTTGTTCGACGAAGGTCATCGTCTGCTGCAAGCAGGCGATGTCGTCGAGCGACGCGGCATTGAACTCTTTTACCAGCGCTTTAGGATCGTCGAGCTTGATCTTGTATTCGGGCTCGATCGGCTTGAGCTTGTTGCGCTTGGCGGCACGCTTGACGATCTTGAGCGTGACGCTGTCCATTTGCAGCCCGACACGCTCCACGGCGCGCTCGTACAAATCAGCGGCGGCGACCAGCGGGCGACGCTTTTCGATGGCGCGGTTGCGCGGCATGTATTGCTTTTTGAGTTTGCTGAAGCGCGCGTAGTCGTCGGTCGAGAGAACGTCCTTGAGTTTCTGTTTTTCCGGGTTGTTGCGCATGCGCATCGCGCTCGGCAGCAAGGCCACGGCCCCGAAGAACCCGACATCGGCGTCGACGTCGATGGTGGGCGCCAACAACACCGCACTGGCGTCGTCGATCACGCCTTCCACCAGAGTCGAATCCCACTTCATGCGTTTGGGGACTGGCGACACCGTACCCAGCACCCAAAGCTCGTTCTCGCCCTTGGACACACGCCAGAGCCCAGGGCCTGGGCGGGCAACGCTGACCAAGACCTCCTCGACCGGAACGTCTTGCGCCACGAGGGGCGTGGCGAGCAGCGATGCCACGAGTAAAACTGCGATGCGCATAACGACCAGTCCACGGCTGAAGGTCCGCGCAAACTAGCGGCCGGCGCGTCAAGCCACGCTTAAGCGCGCCAGCAACGCTCGCCACTTGACGGCCGTCGAAACTGCCGATCCCGCATCATCCGCACATGACCACCGAACGTATTAAAGGCCGAGGCGCCGCATCGAACCCGGTTGGACGCTTTGAGGCGACACGCGCCGTGGCCGAAGACGATGGCTGGTGGCGCGACGCCGAACCGGTGCGCATCGTCAGGACAGTCATGGACGAGCACGCGCGTTCGATCATCAATGAAAACGATTCGCCCGACATCCCGTTCGATCAATCCATCAATCCCTACCGCGGCTGCGAACATGGCTGCGTGTACTGCTATGCGCGCCCGAATCACGAGTACTTGAATCTCTCGCCGGGCCTGGACTTCGAGAGCAAACTGTTCGCCAAAGTTAATGCGCCGCAGGTACTTCGCGGGGCGTTTGCTCGGCGCGGCTATGTATGCAGGCCGATCAATCTTGGCGCCAGCACCGATCCCTATCAACCGATCGAACGCGAGCGCCGGATCACCCGCGGACTACTGGAAGTGTTCGTTGAACACGCACATCCGCTGACGATCGTCACACGCAATGCGCTGGTACTGCGCGACCTGGATTTGCTGCAGGCGCTCGCGACGCAGCAACTGGTGCAGGTGTTCGTGTCCATAACCACGCTCGACAATCACCTCGCGAGTCGCATGGAACCCAGGGCCACCGCGCCGCACACGCGCCTGCGCACTGTCGCCTCGTTGGCAGCTGCCGGTGTGCCCGTCGGCGTGTTCGCCGCGCCGATTATCCCGGCGATCAACGATGCCGAGCTAGAAACGATCATGGCCGCGGCACGCGAAGCTGGCGCGAGCACCATCAGCTATACCTTGTTGCGTTTGCCGCATCAGGTCGCCACGCTGTTTCGCGAGTGGCTGGAGGTGCACTTTCCGGGCCGCGCCGCGCACGTCATGAGCCTGGTGCAACAAATGCGCGGCGGCCGCGATAACGACCCGCGCTTCGGCTCGCGCATGAAAGGCGAGGGCCAGTTCGCGGAACTCTTGAAGCAACGATTCAACCTCGCCCGCAAGCGCCTGGCCTTCTCTTCGCGCGAGGAGCGGCTGGCGCTGCGTACCGATCTATTCCGCGTCCCCGGCCGCGCAGCGCAAGGCGATCTGTTCGGATCAGGTTAACACTCAATATCGACGCTTCGGCGTGAGCTTGGTACGGACCCATGGCCCGCATCTAGCTTGCGCACATCAATTCCCAATGTTCGGACCGCATGTCCGCGTACCGAGAACCGAGAACCGACATCCAAGAACCCTAATGAGCAGCCGCCATCGGCCCCATCGCCGCCGCCTTGGGCTCATGGACGCGTACCAGACACATCGCGCCAACGATCAGGCTCGCGCCGCTCAGCATGAGCGCGTAAATCGCGTGGTTGTCGAACAACTCACGCACCACCGGCCCAAGCAAGGTGGCTGCCACGATTTGCGGGATGACGATGAACATGTTGAAGATGCCCATGTAGACACCCATCTTCTTCGGATCGATGGCGCTGGCGAGCAGCGCATACGGCATCGACAGAATGCTGGCCCAAGCCACGCCAACGAGTGCGAAAGAACCGATCAACCACGCCGGCGACGGCACGAACGCCATCGACAGAAAACCAATGCCGCCGAGCGTCAACGAAATGAAATGCATCAGGCGCCGGTTGAGCGTAAAGCGCGCCGCATAGAAGCTCAGCAGCAGAGCCACCAGCATCGACGACAGCCCGTAGTAGCCCATGTACGAGCCAACCAGATCCGCGGCGTTCTGGAAGGCCTGATTGGCCGCCGTGAATGCTTGCGCCTGGGCGGCGTTGGCCATATCGAAACTTGCTGGGTTCGGCGCCGGCGCGGCGAATACATGCTCGGTGAGCCCTGGCGTTGCCATGCTCCACATGCTGAAAAACGCCAGCCAGGAGAAGAACTGCACGATGCCGAGGTTTACCATTTGCGCGGGCATCTTGCCGATGTTGCTGAAGATATCGCCGATCAGGTTGCCGCTCTTGCGCTCGTTCTCGAACTGCTGCATGTCCTCCGGCGGATCTTCCTTCGTCGTCAGGATCGTCACCAGAATGCTGATGAGGAACACGCCGGCACCGATCGCAAAAGCAACCTTGACCGAGTCGGGCACCACCCCTGGGCCGGCCTCATTCGACACGCCGAGCTGCGTCACCATCCACGGCAAACTGCTGGCGACCCAAGTACCGACGCCGATGATCAGCGTCTGCACCACAAAGCCGTAGGAGCGCTGCTTTTCCGGGAGCTTGTCGGCAACCAGCGCGCGGAAGGGTTCCATGCTGATGTTGATGGATGCATCCAGCACCCACAGCAAGCCCGCCGCCATCCAGAGCGTGGGCGAGTGCGGCATGAACAGGAGCGCGATCGAGCTCAAGATCGCGCCGATCAGAAAATAGGGGCGGCGCCGGCCCAGGATCGGATGCCAGGTGCGATCGGATAGATAACCAATGATCGGTTGCACCAACAGTCCGGTGAGCGGCGCGGCGATCCACAGCAGCGGCAACGAGTCCTTCTCCGCACCGAGCGTCTGGAAAATGCGCGACATGAAGCCGCCCTGCAACGCAAAGCCGAACTGGATGCCCAAGAATCCAAACGACATGTTCCAGATTTGCCAGAACGACAACTGCGGTTTGTCTCTCATCTGCTGCCGCCTCCCGAGCGCGCAAGAAAGTGGCGCAAGCATCCGCTTTTCCGCGCCGCCGCGTCACGAGATGCGGGGTGGTGTAAACGTATGCAGATGGAATGCGGGGGCACGGGGCACGGGGCGTGGGGCGTGGGGCGTGGGGCGTGGGGCGTGGGGCGTGGGGCGTGGGGCGTGGGGCG